>Ga0105249_10000202_pt1 | contig 68134 bp, 61 predicted proteins | sample KBSS44metaG_FD_81522 | JGI IMG/M metagenome (GOLD analysis project Ga0105249, IMG submission 81522) | Switchgrass rhizosphere microbial communities from Kellogg Biological Station, Michigan, USA - KBS S4-4 metaG | ecosystem: Host-associated > Plants > Roots > Rhizosphere > Soil | place... | reverse complement strand
GCGACCGCCCGACTCGATCTGCTCCTCCTTTGCTTGACTTTCGTCACCCTATCACCGACAATCAGCTACGGATGTAACATAGGTTCGGGCGTTATTCGGTATAGTATATTACATTTTTCGGCAACGTATGTCAATCGAACTCGACGACGAAGAACTCAGCTCCGCAGGGGTTCCCGAGCTCACCAGGCTCGGCAAACGCATCGAGCTGCTTCGTCTCGAGCGCCGAATGAGCAAGCGCATCCTGGCACAGCGAGCCGGAACGTCCCGTCAGCAGCTCTGGCGGGTGATGACTGGGAAGTCCGAGTTGACGAGCTCCCTGTGCGCGCGGCTCTCCGAGGTGTTGGAGACTGATTCGCGGCTACTCCGCGACGTGACGCTCGAGGCCGCAGACCTCCCCGGTTCGTTCGGCGCAAGCGGCGCCTCCCGCAGAGCGGACGTGACTAACACGCGCGCCGCTGCACCGGTTCCCGGTTCACCCGACGGCGCCGACCACGACAATGATCGTCTGTGCCGAACGCTCGTGGATTACGTCACGGGCCCGAACGGCCTCGAGCGCACGTTCGAGACGTTTCCGCTGACGAGCGATGGGCGACGATTGAAGCGCGTGCTGCTCGACGCGATCGAAGACATTGCCATCGCCCGGTCATTCAAGCTGCCGCAGTCGGTCTTCGATATGCGCCGGGCCGTCGTGAACGACGACGACGTCTGACACGGCGAGGCCCGCAACGGGACCGGGCTCAGCCTAACGCGGCATCCGATGGTGAGAGGCACACGTGGCGCGGGACCTGCACCGTGCTCCGGCCTCTCATTCGGAAGGTGACAATGGATCGAGGACTCGACTTCCTGAAAAGCCAGATCAGCAACGCCGTCATGCAGCACGCCGCGCTGGTGGAGAATCTCGAGGATCACGAAAAACAGGCTGAAGATCCGCGCTACCGTGACCTCTGCTCGCGTGCGATTCCGCAGATGCGCGAGCACCAGCGTATGCTCGAAGAGTATCAGAAGCAGATCGGCGCCGAGGCAGGCATGGGGAAGAAGGCGCTTGGAAAGGCGATGGGCGTCGCGCGCGACCTGGCCGACGCCGCCCGCGAGAGTGACTTCCTTCGTCTCGTCGGCGACATCGTGACGGCGCGGCAGTCCCAGGACACGTTCGCGACGTTCCGTGAGGCGGGGAAAGCGCTCGCGAATCCTCAGCTCCAGCGTATGGGTGACGTGGGCGAGCAGCACCACGACCAGTTCGTGCGTGAAGCGAACCGTCTCGTCCAGCAGATGTTCATCGAGCACGCGCGCGGGGTCGGGGCCGGCGCCGACGTCCGTGCGACCACCAACGTCGAGTCTCAGCGTTTCTAGCCGCGTCGAGACGACGGCGCGCTAGTCGGATCACTCGCGGCTAGCGCGGCCAGATGCATCGCGCGCGCGGGCGAACACGGTCGCGCGCCGATGCTCCCAATGCCGGACCCTGCTGGATAGCTTACGCGCATGACCGACGTCGTCGCGCTATGTGCGGAGCTGTTGTCCATCAAATCGCCCACCGGCGGCGAAGCAAAGGCCGTCGAGTTCGTTTCGCGTCGGCTCGTGAGCCGAGGCTGGAACGTCACCGTGCAGGAAGTGACGCCGGGGCGAGGCAACGTGTGGGCCTCGCGCAGTGGCGGTGGCGTGACGTTGTCCACGCACCTCGACACTGTCCCGCCGTACGTCGCCCCGAAGCTCGATGGCGACCGTTTGTACGGACGGGGCGCGTGTGACGCGAAGGGCATCGCGGCCGCGATGCTCGCCGCGGCGGATCGGCTCGCCGATGCGGGAGAGGATCGCGTCGACCTGCTGCTGGTCGTCGGCGAGGAGAAAGGATCCGATGGAGCCCGCGCGGCGAACCATCTCCCGGCGACGAGTCGCTTCCTCATCAATGGCGAGCCGACCGAAAGCCGCCTCGCCAGCGGGGCGAAGGGCTCCCTCCGCGTGACGGTGAAGACCCGCGGCCGCGAGGCGCATTCCGCGTATCCGCACCTCGGCCAGTCCGCGATCGAGCCCATGCTCGAGCTGCTGCCCACCCTCCGATCCGTTCCGTTGCCGACGGACGGAATCCTCGGCGATACCACGGTCAACATCGGAACGATTCGCGGCGGCACCGAGGCGAACATCATTCCGGGCGAGTGCGAGGCGGAGCTCATGTTTCGACTCGTCGGCGATGTCGCACCCGTCAAGGCCACGATCGAAGCGTGGGCTCGCGATCGGGCCGAGATCACCTATGGATCGTACATTCCCGCGCAGCATTTCCACGTCGTCCCCGGCTTCGAGGTCGCGCCCGTCGCGTACACGAGCGATATCCCGCTGCTCGGTCGATGGGGTACGCCACTCATGTTCGGTCCGGGGTCCATTCACGTCGCGCACACGCCTAACGAGCACATCGATGTGCGCGAGCTGCGCGAGAGTGTGACGACGTACGAGCGCCTCGTTCGCTCGCTCCTCGCCACCGCATGACCGCCCCGCGCATGTCCGAACGCCGCGTGCCCGTTGCGATCCTCGGCGCCACTGGCGCCGTGGGGCAGACGTTCATTCGCTGCCTGCGCAATCATCCCTGGTTCGAGATCGCCGAGCTCGCCGCGTCCGAGCGCTCCGCCGGAAAGTCCTACGCCGAGGCCACGCGATGGCTCGAGGGGGATCTTCCAAGCGATCTCGCGGGCAGGACCGTGCTCCCCTGCGACCCTGATAAGCTCACCGCGCCGATCGTGTTCTCCGCGCTCGATGCAGCGGCCGCCGGCGACCTCGAGCCCGCATTCGCCAGGTCGGGCGCCCTCGTGCTGAGCAACGCCAAGAATTTCCGCATGGACCCGGACGTTCCGCTCGTGATTCCGGAGGTGAACGCGAGTCATCTTGCGCTCCTCGAGCGCCAGCGTCAGTCGCGCGGGTGGTCCGGCGGGATAGTGACGAACGCGAATTGCGCGGCGACGGTCGCCACGGTCGCGCTGGCGCCGCTGCACGAAGCGTTCGGCGTGCAGCAGGTCTTCGCGATGACCATGCAGGCCGTCTCCGGTGCGGGGTACCCGGGCGTCCCGTCCCTCGACATCCTCGGCAACGTGATCCCGTTCATCGGGGAGGAGGAGCCGAAGATCGAGCGCGAGATCCCGAAGATGCTTGGCTGCGTCGACGGCGGCGCCCTCGTGCCTGCGCCCATGCGTGTGAGCGCGCACGCGAACCGTGTTGCCGTGGAGCACGGTCACACCGTCTGCATGTCCGTGAAGCTCGACAAGTCCGCCACTCCGGAGGAGGCGCTCGCGGCGCTCGAGAGCTGGCGTGGCGACCCGTCCGTGCGGGGATTGCCGAGCGCCCCCGAACGGCCACTCCTGGTCACCGATGCACCCGACCGGCCCCAGGCGCGGCGCGACGTCGGGGCCGGCCGCGGAATGACCGTCATCGTCGGCCGCGTCCGTGCCGACCCGCAGCTCGACATTCGGCTCGTCGCGTTAGGCCACAACACGATTCGCGGAGCCGCCGGCGGATCCGTGTTGAACGCCGAGCTGCTCGTCGCCACCGGCGTCGTCTCCCGGGCATGATCGTCGTCAAGTTCGGTGGCACGTCCGTCGGAGACGCGGCAGCCATCGAACGCGCGACCGAAATCGTACGCGGCCGCGCGGCGCGCCGTCCGCTCGTCGTCGTTTCGGCACTCGCCGGGACGACGAACACGCTGCTCGCGATTGCGGAACTGGCCGAGAAGGGCCAGCTCATCGGTGCGCTGCGCGGCGTCGAGGGGCTTCGCGAACGCCACCTCGACGAGACGGCCAGGTTGCTGGGAGACACCGGCGTTGGCGCTGAAGTAGCGGGCGATCTCAGCGCGATGTTCGACGAGCTTGCGAGTCTCGCCGAAGCGCTCTCGGTTCTCGGCCACCTGACGCCGCGGAGCCTGGACGCCATCGCCGCAATCGGCGAGCGCCTCTCGTCGCATCTGGTCGTCGCCGTGCTGTGCGCGCGCGGTATCCCCGCGCAGCTCGTCGATGCCGGCGATGTGATGATCACCGACGGTCACTTCACGAGAGCGGAACCGCAGCCCGATCTCATCGCCGAGGCAGCGCAGCGTGTCATCCGCCCGCTGCTCGCGTCGGGTGTCACGCCGGTCGTAGGCGGGTTCGTTGGCGCGACGACGAGTGGCATTACCACGACGCTGGGGCGCGGCGGCAGCGATTACAGTGCTGCGCTGTTCGGTGCGGCGCTGCGCGCGGAGGCGATCGAGATCTGGACCGACGTCGACGGCATGCTCACGGCCGATCCGCGGGTCGTCCCCGACGCGCGGCTCATCGAGCAGATCCGGTTCGACGAGGCCTCCGAGCTCGCCTCGTTCGGGGCAAAGGTGCTGCACCCCAGCACGATCGCGCCGGCCGTGAAGGTCGGGATTCCGGTCTACATCTACAATTCTCGTCGCCCCGAAGGATGCGGCACGCGCATCACGTTCGATGCCCCGCGTCGTCCCGTGAGCGCGATCGCAGGGAAAAAGGACGTCTCGCTGATTCGTATCAGGACGCCGCGTATGCTGCTCGCGCACGGCTTCCTGCGCCGGATCTTCGAGATCTTCGACGAGCATCGCACGTCCGTCGACGTCGTGGCCACATCGGAGGTCTCGGTGTCGATGACCATCGACGATGCGACGCACCTCGACGCCCTGTTGGGTGGGCTCACGTCGCTCGGCGACGTGTCGGTCGAGCGGAACCGCGGCATCGTCGCGCTCGTTGGTGCGGGGCTTGGGGACAGCACGGCGACGATGGCGCAGGCGCTCGCGGCCCTCGGGAGCGTGAAGGTGCACATGGTGTCCCTCAGCTCGGGCGGCATCAACCTGACCCTGCTGGTCGACGGCGATCAGGTACTCGAGGCGATGCGCCGTCTTCACGCCGCGTTTTTTCCTGTCGTCCAATGACCGAGCTTCGTCTCGCCATCGTCGGCGACGGGAAGATGGGCCGGGCGATCAACGACCTCGCACGCGAGCGGGGATTCGTCGTGACGGTCATGCTTGGCGCGGCCGACAACCCCGACGGCACAGCCATCAGCCGGGCGAGGCTCGGCGAGGCTGAGGTCGTGGTGGAGTTCACCGAACCGGAGGCAGCGCCAGCGAACATCATCGCCGCCGCGCGGGCGGGATACCCGGTCGTGACGGGAACCACCGGCTGGGCCACGCGACTGGACGAGGTCAGGAGCGCCGTGACCGAGGCGAATGGCGCGCTCGTGCACGCCCCGAATTTTTCCATCGGCGTGAACCTGTTCCTTGCGATCGCCGCCGCCGCCGGGCGGATCATGCGGAGCGCGCCGGAGTTCGATGCGCACATCCTCGAGACGCACCACGCGGCGAAAAAGGACGCGCCGTCCGGCACTGCCATCGCGCTCGAGCGCTCTGCGGCGGCGGCGCTCGGCCGATCGATCCCCACGTCGAGCGTGCGCACCGGACACGTGCCCGGCACGCATGAGCTCTCGTTCGACGGCGCATTCGAACAGCTGCGACTGATGCACATGGCGCGCGACCGCCGCGTGTTTGCCGACGGTGCGCTGCGAGCGGCGATGTGGGTGCGTGGTAAGCGAGGCATCTTCACCATGCGCGACGTCCTCGACCTCGGACCGGAGACAGACTGATGGCGAGAGCACTGACCGGATGCGGCACCGCGCTGGTGACACCGTTCACGAGGAGCGGCGAAGTCGACGAGCCCGCGCTGCGCCGGCTCGCCGAATGGCAAATCGCGGAGGGTGTCCATTTTCTCGTCCCCTGCGGATCCACCGGCGAAGCCGTCACGCTCACGACGGCGGAGCACCGGCGCGTCGTCGAGATAACCGTGGACGTCGCGGAAGGGCGGCTGCCGATCGTTGCTGGCGCCGGATCCAACGATACCGCGCGCGCTATCGCGCTCTCGCGCGAGATGAGTGCGGCGGGCGCGACGCATTTGCTGCACGTGTCGCCGGCGTACAACAAACCGCCGCAACGCGGCATCCTCGCACACTTTCGCGCGATCGCCGACGCGACGGAATTGCCGATCGTCGTCTACAACGTTCCCGGCCGGACCGCCAGCAACATCGAAGCACGAACGACCCTGGCCCTGGCAGAGCACCCGAGGATCGTCGCGGTGAAGGAGGCGTCTGGCAATCTCGCCCAGGTGACGGACATCCTTCGCCATCGCCCGCCGGAGTTCAGCGTCCTGTCCGGCGACGACGCGTTGACGCTCGCCGTGATGGCCGCCGGTGGTGACGGTGTGATCTCCGTGGTCAGCAACGCGACACCGCGCCTCATGTCGCGGCTCGTCGACTGGTGCGCCGCTGGCGACTTCGCAGAGGCTCGCGCGCTGGCGATGCGCCTGACGCCGTGGTTCGAGGCCGCGTTCATCGACTCCAATCCAATTCCGGTAAAAGCAGCCCTCGCGATGATGGGAAGAATCGAGAACTCGCTTCGGTTGCCGCTCGTACCGCTCATGGACGCACACCAGGCACCGGTACGGGCGGCGCTGACCGCGTTGGAGGCGCTGCCGGCGTGACGACTGCAACCATCGCGAAGCTGTCCGAGCGCATCGAGGCAATCGCATCGCTGCCGCCGGAAATACCGCTGCCATCCGATGTCGAGACGCTCATTGCTCGGTTGCTCGACGCGCTCGAGCAGGGCGACGTGCGAGCGGCGGAGCAGGGCGCTGATGGAACCTGGAACGCGGTGCCTTGGGTGAAACGCGGCATCCTGCTTGGCTTCCGCGCTGGGCGTGTGGTGCCCATGCCTGAGGGTCCTGCTTCCTCGTCCGACCAAGCGGCGGCGTTCTTCGACAAACACACCATTCCCCCGCGGGCGCTTACGCTACGAGACGGCGTGCGGGTTGTTCCTGGCGGAACGTCCATCCGCCGAGGTGCCTACGTTGCGCCCGGCGTCGTGTGCATGCCGCCGACCTTCATCAATGTCGGCGCCTACGTCGGCCCCGGAACGATGGTCGACTCGCACGCACTCGTCGGATCGTGCGCACAACTCGGCGAGCGCGTCCACCTGAGTGCAGGGGCACAGATCGGCGGCGTGCTGGAGCCTGTGAATGCAACGCCGGTCATCATCGAGAGCGATGCGATCGTCGGCGGCAATTGCGGGGTGTACGAAGGGACGATCGTGCGATCGCGCGCCGTGCTGGGCGCCGGGGTTGTGCTGACGCGCGGGACGCCCGTGTTCGATCTCGTTCGTGAACGCGTGTACCGGGCCGACGCCGATCGGCCCCTCGAAATCCCCGAGGGTGCAGTGGTCGTTCCCGGTGCGCGCGCTGTGCGCGGCGAGTGGGCTGGAACGGAAGGACTGTCGCTCCAGACGCCCGTGATTGTGAAGTATCGCGACGAGAAGACCGACCTGGCCACAGCGCTCGAGCAATGGCTGCGATGAGCGCGCGGCCAACGACGCGCGCGGTCCGCGTTCCGGGCGACAAATCGATTTCGCATCGCGCGCTCATCTGCGCAGCACTCGCGAGCGGACGATCGCGCATCCGGCATATTCTGCCGTCGGCCGACATCCACTCGACCGCCGGTGTCCTTCGCGCGTTAGGCGCCGCGGTGCCACCACTTGCTGACGACGTCCGAGTCGATGGACGTGGGCTCGGCGGGCTCAAGGCGAGCACCGGTTCGCTCGACTGTGGCAACAGCGGCACCACCGCCCGGTTGATGGCCGGCGTGTTGAGCGCCCACGCGTTCGCGAGCCGCCTCGTCGGCGACGCGAGTCTGAGCCGGCGGCCGATGGGGCGCGTCGCTCGGCCACTCGGGGAGATGGGTGCGCGATTCACGTTCGAGCACGGCGACCATCTGCCAATGGTGATCACCGGCGGGCCGCTGCAGCCGATCGATTGGCAGAGCCCGACGTCGAGCGCGCAGGTGAAGAGCGCGATCCTCTTCGCCGGGTTGGTGGCGCGCGTCCCCGTGTCAGTCACCGAGCCGGTCCGCTCCCGCGATCATACGGAACGACTGCTCGGGGCACTTGGAGTCGAGCTCCGGTCGTGTGGCGGCCAGGCGTCCCTGCAGCCCGCGACGGAGCTGGCGCCGTTTCAAATAGACGTTCCGGCAGATCCATCGTCGGCCGCCTTTCTGGCGGCGCTTGCGGCGGCCGGTGGCATTGGCGACCGCGCAGGGCTCCAGCTCACGGATGTTGCGCTCAATCCGACGCGCCTCGGCTTCTTCCGGGTGCTTCGCGACATGGGTGCGGACGTGTCGTGGGAGGTCGAGCGCGAGGAGTGCGGAGAGCCGGTCGGAACGATCTCGGTCGCGCCGCGCGCGCTGTCGGGTGTTCAGGTCGGTGCCGAGCAGGTGCCGGCGATGATCGATGAGCTGCCGCTCCTGGCCTGCCTCGCCACGTGCGCCGACGGCGAGACCGAGATTCGCGGGGCTGGAGAGCTGCGCGTGAAGGAGAGCGACCGCATCGCAGCCGTCGTGCAGAACCTGCGGCTGGTCGGCGCCGATGCGGAGGAGCTGCCCGACGGGCTTCGCGTCCGCGGCACGAACACATCGTTAGGCGGCGAGATTCGGGCGCATGGGGATCACCGTCTCGCGATGGCGTTTGGCGTGCTCGGCGCACTGTCGGGCAACGCGGTCGAGGTGGATGATCCCGATTGCGTCGCCGTTTCCTACCCGGGATTCTGGTCGGATCTCGCGCGGGTCACCGCGTGACGAACGACGGTGGAGGGCGGGGAACGGTCGTGATCGCGATCGATGGTCCGGCCGCATCCGGGAAATCCTCCACCGCGCACTGGGTGGCGTCGGTGCTCGGCTACCGCCACGTAGATTCCGGCGCGCTCTATCGTGCCGCGACGGCGGCGGCGCTCCGCGCGGTAAGCGACGCAAGTACCTGGACGGAAGACACCGTGCTCGCTTCTTCTGGCAGCATCGCGCTCAGCCCGCGGGAGACCTCGTTCGCGCCCTGCATCGATGGGCGCGACGTCGAAGCCGAAATCCGCGGCGCCGAGGTGACCCGGAACGTGTCGAAGGTCGCGCAAATGCCGCGCGTGCGCGCCTGGGTAAACGCGCTCGTGCGTGAGGCCGCGACACGCCACGACGTGGTCGTCGATGGCCGGGACATGGGGACAGCCGTATTCCCGAACGCGACGCTGAAGGTCTTTCTGATCGCCGATCCCTGGGAGCGGGCGCGGCGCCGGTTGACGCAGCAAATGAGTCGTCGGCCAACCGATACCGAGATCGCCGAGGAAACCGACCGGATCGTCCAGCGGGACGCGCATGACGCGACCCAGACCGTTCAGTCGAAGGACGCGGTCCTCATCGACACGACGTACCTCACCCAGCCCGAGCAGGTGGACCGAATCGTCGCCCTCGCGAGAGCCGTAACTCAGCGTGGAAACGAGGGTTCGACCGTTGACGACCCGGGGCCTTGACAATACATTGGACGGTTCGCACGAATCGAATCCGCAAATCCGTCCCTCGGGGCGGCGTTTGCAGTCTCGATTCATCTCGTTCCACCTCACTCGACTCGACGCGGCGAGCCTAAAGATCCGCGGTTCAGGAGAACCCCTTCGTCATGGCCGAGCTAGAAACCACCACACCTTCCACCGGCAACGTGCTCACCGCGCGCGAGAAGCGCGACCTGCAGAAGTCGCAGCTGCGGCCGCTTGCCAACCGTCGTCCCGAGCTCTACGAGGAAGACGAGTACTCCTCCGAGGAGTACGACCAGATGATGGACATGTACAATGGCACCCTCGCGTCGATCGAAGAGGGTGAAATTGTAAAGTCCCGCGTCCTCGAAATCCGCGACAACATGGTCGTCCTGGACATCGGATTCAAATCCGAAGGGACGATCCCGCTCGAGGAGTTCAAGGATCTTCCCGACCTCAAGCCCGGTGACGAGGTCGAGGTGCTGCTGGAGCACCTCGAGGACCAGGAAGGATCGGTCGTCCTCTCGAAGAAGAAAGCGGACTTCATGCGCGTGTGGGAGCGCATCCGCCTCGCCTACGAGAACGATCAGCCCGTCGAAGGCACGCTCGTCAAGAAGATCAAGGGCGGTGTCGTCGTCGACCTCATGGGCGTCGACGCATTCCTCCCCGGCTCGCAGATCGCGCTGCGCCGCGTGCCGAACATCGACGAGCTCCTCGGCCAGAAGTACGAGTTCAAGATCATCAAGCTCAACAAGCGCCGCCGCAACATCGTCGTCTCGCGCCGCGTGATTCTCGAGACCGAGCGTGCCGGCAAGCGCGAGAAGCTGATGAAGGAGCTCCAGAAGGACCAGGTGAGAAAGGGCGTCGTCAAGAACATCACGGACTTCGGTGCATTCATCGATCTCGGTGGCGTCGACGGCTTGCTCCACATCACCGACATGTCGTGGGGCCGTATCTCCCACCCATCGGAGATGGTGCAGATCGGCGCCGAGCTCGAGGTCAAGGTGCTCGACATTGATTGGCAGCGGGAGCGCATCTCGCTCGGCCTCAAGCAGCTTCAGGCGTATCCGTGGAAGGACGTCGCGGCGAAGTACCCGGTGGGCACGCGTGTCACCGGCAAGGTCGTCTCGATCACGAACTACGGTGCGTTCATTGAGCTCGAGCCGGGCATCGAAGGCCTCGTGCACATCAGCGAGATGAGCTGGACGCGCAACGTTCGACATCCGTCGAAGCTCGTGTCCATTGGAGAGACCATTGAAGCGGTAGTTCTGAAAGTCGATCCGAACGAGGAGAAGATCTCGCTCGGCATGAAGCAGACGGAGCAGGATCCGTGGATGGTACTGCCGCTGAAGTACCCGGTCGGCACGCGTATCAACGGCAAGGTTCGCAACCTCACGAGCTTCGGGGCATTCGTCGAGATCGAGCCCGGCATCGATGGTCTGATTCACATCTCCGACATGAGCTGGACGAAGCGTGTGCAGCATCCGTCGGAAGTCGTGAAGAAAGGCGATGCGGTCGACGTGGTGATTCTGAACATCGATTCGGACAACAAGCGCATCTCGCTCGGTCTCAAGCAGGCCGAGGAAGATCCGTGGCTCCGTATCGGTGAGACGTATCCGGTCGGCACCGAGCTCCGTGGCAAGGTCGTACGCCTGATGGACAAGGGCGTCGTCGTCGACGTCGGCAACGACATCGAAGGCTTCGTGCCGGTGAGCCAGCTCTCGCCGATGCGATCGGTCGCCAGCCCCGCGGACATCGCGTACGAGGGGATGAACCTCGACATGCGTGTCCTCGAGGTCGATCCGATTCACCGTCGCATCGTGCTCACGGTGACCGATATCCCGGCCGACCAGCCGCCGCGTCCTGAGACGCCGCCAACCGTTCACACGGACGACTCGGACATCGAGCCGCACGTCGTGGAGAGCTAGAACCTTAGCTCGGTGGCAACTACGGGGCGCTTCTCTCGCGAGAGAAGCGCCCCGTTTGCGTACTGCGGTGATAGCCGATAGCTGATGGCTGATAGCTCTGTTAGCTTCTTCGCCCTATGACGATGCGAGAGAAACTGGAGCTGCTCGATCGGCGACGTGCCGAGTCGGAGCAGGGCGGCGGCGCGGCGCGCATCAAGGCGCAGCACGACAAGGGCAAGCTGTCGGCCCGCGAACGGCTCGACGTGCTGCTCGATGACGGAAGCTTCGTCGAATTCGACCGCTTCGTGACACACCGGTCGACGGACTTCGGCCTCGATCGCCTCAAGACGTACGGCGACGGGGTGGTCACCGGCTATGGTCGCATCGACGGCCGCCTCGTGTACGTCTTCTCGCAGGACTTCACCGTGTTCGGTGGATCACTCTCGGAAGCGTTCGCCGAGAAGATCTGCAAGGTGATGGACCTCGCGCTGCGCAACGGTGCCCCTGTCATCGGCCTGAACGACTCCGGTGGCGCGCGCATCCAGGAAGGGGTCGTATCGCTCGGCGGCTACGCCGAGATCTTTCTGCGCAACACGCTCGCGTCTGGCGTCGTTCCCCAGATTTCCGCCATCCTCGGACCGTGTGCCGGCGGCGCCGTGTATTCGCCAGCCATCACGGACTTCACCTACATGGTCCGCGGGACGTCGTACATGTTCGTTACCGGGCCTAACGTGGTGAAGACGGTCACGCACGAGGATGTGTCGATGGAGCAGCTCGGCGGCGCCGATACCCACGCGTCGGTATCGGGCGTTGCCCACTTCGCGCACGACTCCGAGCTCGCGTCGTTACAGGCCATCCGTGAGCTGTTTCGCTTCATCCCGTCGAACAATTTGTCCGACCCGCCCCGCGGTCCGGCGCGCGACCCGCGCGACCGCCGCGACGAATCCCTCCTCGACGTCGTGCCGGACAACGCGAACAAGCCGTACGACATGCACGAGGTCATCAAGCGGATTGTCGACGATGGCGATTTCTACGAAGTGCACCGGGATTTCGCGGGGAACATTCTCTGCGGCTTTGCGCACCTGGGCGGCTACAGCGTCGGCATTGTGGCAAACCAGCCCGCCGTGCTCGCCGGGGTGCTGGACATCAATGCGTCCATCAAGGCGGCGCGCTTCGTTCGATTCTGCGACGCGTTCAACATCCCGATCGTGACGTTCGAGGATGTCCCGGGATTTCTCCCCGGTGTCACGCAGGAGCACAACGGCATCATCCGGCACGGCGCGAAGCTGCTGTACGCGTACTGCGAAGCGACGGTACCGAAGCTCACCGTGATCACGAGAAAGGCGTACGGTGGTGCGTACGACGTCATGAGCTCCAAACACATTCGCGGGGACTTCAACGTCGCGTGGCCGACCGCCGAGATCGCGGTGATGGGGCCGAAGGGAGCGGTGGAAATTCTGTTTCGACGCGAGATTGCGGAGAGTGGTGATGGTGTCGCGGCGACGGACGCGAAGGTCCGAGAGTATTCCGAGAAGTTCGCCAACCCGTATGTGGCAGCGAGCCGCGGCTACGTCGACGACATCATCGACCCACGTGACACGCGGCCGCGTTTGATCGACGCGCTGTCCACGCTTGAGGGAAAGCGGGACCGGAACCCGCCGAAAAAACATGGAAACATGCCGCTCTAGGATGGCGGATACGAGGCACGCTGCCGGCCATGTTCTCTAAGGTTCTCGTCGCGAACCGGGGCGAAATTGCGCTCCGCGTGATACGTGCGTGCCGCGAGCTCGGCGTGAGGTCGGTCGCGGTGTTTAGCGACGCCGATGCGAGCGCTCCGCACGTGCGTGAAGCGGATGAAGCCGTGCACCTCGGTCCCGCGCCGTCGGCCGAGAGCTACCTGCGAGGCGACCGGATCGTCGAGGCGGCGAAGCGCGTGGGCGCCGAGGCGATTCACCCGGGCTATGGGTTCCTGTCGGAGCGCGAATGGTTCGCGAGGCTCGTCAGGGATGAAGGGCTGATCTTCGTCGGCCCACCGCCGGAGGCGATCGCGGCGATGGGCAGCAAGACGGCCGCGCGACAGCTCGCGATTGCGGCGAACGTGCCCGTCGTTCCGGGAACGACATCCGCATTGACCGACGCGGCCGACGCCGCGCGCGTCGCCGAGGAGTTCGGGTATCCCGTGCTGCTGAAAGCGGCCGCTGGCGGCGGCGGGAAGGGAATGCGAGTCGTGCGCGAGCCGGGCGAGCTGGCGACGGCGTTGGACGCGGCCCGGCGTGAAGCACAGAACGCATTCGGCGACGACGCGGTGTACGTCGAGAAGTACATCGTCGGGCCCCGGCACGTCGAGATCCAGGTCCTCGGCGACCAGTACGGAACGATGCTCTCGTTAGGTGAGCGTGAGTGTTCCGTGCAGCGCCGGCATCAGAAGATGATCGAGGAGGCGCCAAGCGTCGCAGTGTCGCCGGCGCTGCGGCGTGAGATGGGCGCGACGGCGGTGCGCGCCGCGTCGGCAGCCGGCTACGTCAATGCGGGTACGTGTGAGTTCCTTCTCGATCGGGACGGGCGGTACTACTTCCTCGAGATGAACACGCGCCTTCAGGTCGAGCACCCTGTTACGGAGCTGGTGACAGGCATCGACCTCGTGGAGTGGCAGCTGCGCGTCGCGTCGGGAGAGCGATTGCCGTTCGCGCAGGAGTCGATCGCGCCACGCGGCTGGGCGATCGAGTGTCGCATTACGAGTGAAGATCCGGCGAATGGCTTTCTGCCGTCGACTGGCCGCATCGAGTACCTGCATGTCCCGAGCGGACCCGGCGTGCGATGGGACAGCGGCATCGAGTTAGGCAGTGAAATCGGGCTGCACTACGACCCGATGTTGGCCAAACTCATCGTGTGGGCGCCGGATCGCGAGAGGGCCGTCGATCGCATGCACCGTGCGCTGCTCGAGCTCACGGTCCACGGGATCGAGACGTCCCGCGATTTTCATCTGCGCGTCATGGAGGACGAGGAATTCCGTCGGGGCGCCATCGAGATTCAGTGGCTCGAGCGTCGCTTGCCGATGCTGGTCGCCACGATTCCGCCCGACGACGGCGTCCGCGCTGCGGCCATTGCGGCGGCGTTGCTTGCCTACCGGGATCGCACGGGGCGCGTCACGGCGGCGGCTGACGGTCGTGCACCCGAGAGCAGCGGTGGTACCGGAAACAGCCCCGCCGGCACAATCCGTCCAGACGCGTGGAAGCAGGCTGCCCGCCGCGAGTCCGTGACCGATCGATGGTGACGAGCCGGGTACGCATCGAATCGATCGCGGCGGGTGGGGACGGCGTGGGTCGCAGCGACGGCATGGCCGTCTTCGTTCCGCGCGCCGCGCCCGGCGATGTCCTGGAAGCGGCGCTCGATGTGCGTGGACGATTCGCTCGCGGTGCAATCGTATCGCTCCTGGAGCCTTCGGCGGCACGCGTAGACCCGCCGTGCATTCACTACATGCGCGATCGATGCGGCGGGTGCCAGCTGCAGCACCTGGCCTACGACGCTCAACTTGACGCGAAGAGCTCCATCGTGCGTGAGTCGATGCGGCGCATCGGGAAGCGAGACGTCGACCCGGTCGACGTTCACGCGAGTCCGTCAGTGTGGCATTATCGTACGAAGCTGACGCTGGCGCTCCGTTGGCACGGAGATCGGTGGATCGCCGGACTTCACCCATTCGACAATCCGGGACGCGTCTTTCAGCTCGAGACGTGTCTGATCACCGATGAACGCGTGCTAGCCGTGTGGCGGGATGTCCTCGCGGCCGCGCATCTGCTGCCACGCGCACCCCGGCTTCGCGGGGCGGTCCGCCTCACGGAGGATGCTGCGTCGTTCGTACTCGAGGGCGCCTCGCACTGGCCGTCGGCGGAGGCGTTCGCGGATCATGTGCCCCGCGTGACGGCGATCTGGTGGGAGCCAACCGGAGGCAAACGTCGACGCCTTGTGGTCGACCGTCGCGCAAGCGCGAGCTCGCCGGGCGCGAGTGAGGCGCGGGTGAGATCTCCGGACGCGTCGTTCGTCCAGGTGAACCCGACCGCGGCGGCGGTACTGCACCAGCACATCATCGCGCTGACGTTGGCCCATGCGCCTGCGTCCGTCGTCGACGCGTACGCGGGTGCAGGCGCGACGGCGATCGCGCTCGCCGACCGCGGCGTCGAGGTCACCGCCATCGAGCTCGACGCAGACGCCGGGCGATGGGTGGCGGCGCAACTGCCTGCTGCTTCGCGCTCCATCGTCGGCCGCGTCGAGGACGAGCTGCCCGGCGTACTGCCCGCTGACGTCGTACTCCTCAACCCACCGCGGTCCGGTGTGGACGAACGGGTTGCCGCGACGCTCCAATCGGTCCCCCCGCGAGCCATCGTCTACGTCAGCTGCAACCCGGCGACGCTCGCGCGCGACGTGCAGCGACTCCCGGGGTTTCGCATCGCCACGCTTACCTCGTTCGACATGTTCCCACAGACGGCACACGTCGAGACCGTTTGCGAGCTGGTCCCGGAGGCCGCGTGAAATACGTCGTCGACGTGGCTGGCCGAACGATCGAGATCGAGCTGGATGGTGACGTGGTTCGAGTCGACGGGGTACCGGTGCACGCCCGGCTCGCCGAGCTTCCAGGCACACCGATCGTGCTGCTCACGGTTGAGTCCGAGGTGCACCGCGTCGCGGTTGCCCGTGGCGACATGCGTGGCAAGTACTCGTTGTCGCTCGATGGCCGTCGCTACGACGTGGAGGCACTGGACGAGCGCACGCGCGCGATCCGCGAGCTGTCAGAGGCGACGGCCGTACCGGCCGGACCTGCGCCGCTCATTGCCCCTATGCCTGGGCTGATTGTCCGGGTCAACGTTGCCCCGGGCGATTCGGTGCGCGCAGGCCAGGGCCTCATTGTGATGGAAGCGATGAAAATGGAGAACGAGCTGCGGGCATCGGCCGCCGGGGTGGTGAAATCCGTCCGCGCGACGCCGGGCACGGCGGTCGAGCGAGGTACCGTTCTCGTCGAGCTGGCGTAGCCCGCGCGGGCCGTTTCTCGATCGGTTGACAAGCCGTAAATGCTTGTCTAGCTTACGTGTCTGCCAAAATTAAGGTAGTCCTGCGTCCGCCGCTGGCACATGCTGCCGGTCTGCGGGCGTTCACGTTCGGAATCGTATTCTCAATGAGCACCTATACCGCGACCCCGAAGGACATCGAGCATCGCTGGCTCGTGGTCGATGCGGACGGAATGATCCTCGGTCGTCTCGCCGCCGAAATCGTGCGTATCCTGCGCGGCAAGCACAAGCCGATGTACACGCCGCACATGGACACCGGTGACAACGTCATCGTCATCAACGCCGCGAAGGTGAAGCTGACCGGGCGCAAGCTCGAGCAGAAGAAGTATTTCACCCATACCGGCTATATGGGGCACGAGCGACACACGCCCGCCGCCTCGATGCTCGCGAAGCACCCGGAGCGCGTGATCGAGAAGGCCGTCTACGGCATGCTGCCGAAGAGCGCGCTCGGTCGACAGACGCTTCGTCGCAAGCTTCGCGTGTATGCCACCGCCGCTCATCCGCACGTCGCGCAGCAGCCCGCCGCGCTGACGATCAACGCCCGTTCCAGCGAGACGAAGTAAATGGCTGACAGTTCGACGACGCACGCCGTTGGCCGCCGCAAGGAAGCGGTGTGCCGCGTGTACATCCGTCCAGGCTCCGGCAAGTGGGACGTCAACGGTCGCACGTTAGGCGACTACTTCCCGCGTGCCGCGCTCGTCTCCGCCATTCAGCAGCCGTTCACGGCGACGGACACGCTCGGTCGCTTCGACGTGCGGGCGAATGTCATCGGCGGTGGTCAGACGGGTCAGGCCGGTGCGCTGCGGCTCGCGGTCGCACGCGCCCTCGTCTCCCTCGACGAAGCATACCGCCGGAAGCTCCGCGACCTCGGTCTCCTCACGCGTGACGCGCGTGCGGTCGAGCGCAAGAAGCCGGGCCGTCCGAAAGCGCGCAAGCGCTTCCAGTTCTCGAAACGCTAGGTGTGCTTCGAGAACAGCAATCAGCCATCGACCATCAGCGGGTCGACACCTGATTGCAGTTCACAACCAAACACGCTTCCCGAGTCACCGCGGGTTCTGGCCCTGCCAGTCGACGGCGACGCTGACGGAAGCGGACGACTAAACCCAACAGAGGTTCGAAAACCGTAATGCAGCCAAGTCTCCAGCAGCTCCTCGAGGCCGGTGTCCACTTCGGACACCAGACTCGCCGATGGAATCCCAAGATGCGCCGCTTCATTTTCGCGGAGCGCAACGGGATCCACATCATCGACCTTCAAAAGACGCTCCGTCAGCTCGAGCTGGCGCAGAAGCTCGTACGCGAAGTCGTTCTGCGTGGCGAGAACGTGCTCTTCGTCTGCACCAAGCGGCAGCTCTCGGCCATTGTGAAGGGTGAGGCCGACCGCTGCAACGCCATGCACGTCACCGAGCGGTGGCTCGGCGGACTGCTCACCAACTTCCAGACGGTGAAGAAGCAGATCCGGCGTCTCAAGGACCTCGAAGCGGGATCCGAGGCGGGCGGCGAGTTCGAGAATTACACCAAGAAGGAACAGCTCCTGATGTCGCGCCAGCGTGACAAGCTCTCGAAGAACTTGTCAGGCATCAAGAACATGACGCGTGTGCCCGGCCTCATGTTCGTGATCGATGCGAAGAAGGAGCGCATCGGCGTCAACGAGGCGAACAAGCTCGGGATCCCGATCGTCGCCATCTGCGATACGAACTCGGATCCGGACCTCATCACCGTGCCGATCGCCGGGAATGACGACGCCATTCGCTCGGTCGAGTTGATCACGCGCGCGATCTCCGATGCAATATCCGAGGCCCGTCGCGAGGCGCCGGTCCGGCCGCAGGAAGAGGAAGGCGAGGAGAGCACGTACAGCTCCGATCGCGGGATGGAGCCCGCCGCGGGTGGTGGTGGAGAGGACGAGCGTCGTCGCCGTCGGCGTCCCCGTCGTCGTCGCGCGAAGCCCGAAGCGATTGCCGCGCGCCTGAAGGGTGGCGCGGAGGGCGGTGAGGGGGGCGAAGTCGTCGAGGGGGCCGAGGCAGACGAGGGGGCAGATACCGAAGGCTGAGCCCCCCTGTTACAGGCCTCTCCGACCGTCTACACTCATAACGCCGCCGGCGCCGTGCCGGCGGCGTTTCCACGAAACGAAGGACAGAGATATGGCTACGACGACCGTTACCGCGAAGGATGTCCAGGTGCTGCGCCAGCGCACCGGCGCCGGCATGATGGATTGCAAGAAAGCACTCGAGGAGACCGGCGGCGACGTCGACAAGGCCGTCGAATACCTGCGCAAGAAGGGCATCGCCAAGGCCGAGAAGCGCGCCGACCGTGCGGCCTCGGAGGGCCAGATCGTTGCGCTCGTGAGCGATGACGCGAAGACCGGCGCGATCGTCGAGCTGAATAGCGAGACGGACTTCGTTGCGCGTAACGAAGAGTTCGGCGCGCTCGCGCAGGCTGTGGCCGAGCAGCTGTTCGGCGATGCCTCGTTCGATGGCGTCGTCACGATGGCGAACGAAGGCGAGTTCATGGCGAAGCCGTGGCACAAGGACGGCACGAAGTCCGTCGCCGAGGCCGTGAAGGAGGCGTCAGGCAAGACCGGCGAGAACGTCATACTGCGGCGGTACGCGCGCTTCACCACGGACGGCGTCATCGGATCCTACGTGCACCACAACGGGCGCGTCGCCGTGCTCGTCGACGTCACGGGCGGCTCGGGCAACGCGGTCGTTGCGCTCGCCAAGTCGATCGCCGAACACATTGCGGCCGGCGTTCCGATGGTCCCCCTCGGCGTGAATCGCGAGGAGATCAAGAGCGAGATCGTCGATCGCGAGCGCCGCATCTACGAGGAACAGGCGCGCACGGCCGGCAAGCCCGACGCGATGATCGGCAAGATCGTCGACGGCCAGGTCGACAAGTTCTACGCGCAGAACACGCTGCTCGACCAGCCGTGGGTTCGGGATGACTCCAAGACGATCCGTCAGCTCGTGGCCGACGCCGGCAAGGAAGCCGGCGCCACGTTGATCGTGCGCCGCTTCGCGCGGTTCCAGATGGGCGAGGAGTAAAGCGTCGGTGACCGCCACCGCCGTCGCGTACTCGCGCATACTGCTCAAGCTGTCCGGCGAAGCACTGGCCGGCGACAAGGGACTGGTCTTCGACTTCGATCGAGTGAACCGGTTCTGCGATGAGATCAAGGAAGTGGCCGACATGGGCGTCAGTGTTGGCCTCGTGATCGGCGGTGGCAACATCGTTCGAGGATCACAGCTGTCGAAGAATGGCATGGACCGCGTCACCGCGGACTACATGGGCATGCTTGGCACGGTGATCAACGCCCTTGCGCTCCAGGACGTCCTGGAGCGCAAGGGCCTCGACACCCGGGTCATGACCGCCATCCGCATGGAAGAGCTGGCGGAACCGTACATCCGGCGTCGTGCGCTCCGGCATCTCGAAGTCGGTCGCACCGTCATCTTCGCCGCCGGCACTGGCAACCCCTACTTTTCGACGGATACCGCCGCGGCGTTGCGCGCGATACAGATCAAGGCCGACGTCATCATCAAGGCGACGAGCGTCGACGGCGTCTATACCGCGGATCCCAAGAAGGTGCCTGACGCGAAGCGGTACGAATCACTGAGCTATCGCGAGGTGATGGTATCGGAACTCGGCGTCATGGACCAGACGGCGGTGACGCTGTGCAAGGAGAACAACCTGCCGCTCATCGTCCTGAACATTCACCATGAAGGCGCTGTCGCGAGCGCGGTTCGCGGCGAGCGCGTGGGAACGATCGTTCGATGACCACCATTCCGCAGATTCTGAAAGACTGTCGCGCCCAGATGGACAAGGCGATCGAGAGCTCCAAGCGCGAGTTCCTGGGGATCCGGTCGGGGAAGGCGTCGCCGTCCATGCTCGACACGGTGCGCGTCGAGCTGTATGGCGCGCAGATGTCGCTGAATCAGGTGGCGGGCGTGTCTGCGCCCGAGCCGCGCGTCATCATCGTGACGCCGTTCGACAAAGGACAGATCAAAGCGATCGAGAAGGCCATTCGCGAGTCCGACCTCGGGCTCGAACCGTCGACGCAGGGTGGAATCATCCGCGTTCCGCTCCCAATGATGAACGAGCAGCGCCGGAAGGAGCTCGTGAAGGTCGTGCACAAGCTCTCCGAGGAAGGCCGTATCGCCGTCCGACACGCCCGCACCGTGGCGCGCGACCAGCTCAAGAAGCTCAACGGCGTGAGCGAAGATGACGTCAAGCACGCCGAGAAGGATCTCCAGAAGGTCCACGACGACTACATGCACAAGATCGACGAGCTCCTGAAGCACAAGGAAGCCGAGATCATGGAAGTCTGAGCCGGATCGCGCCGTGCAGTCGACGAACGCCGCCGACCTGCTCGCGCAGATCCGCGTTCACGGCGCGGTTCCGCGGCACGTGGCGATCATCATGGACGGGAACGGGCGGTGGGCACGCGAGCGGCGCATGCCCCGCCCGTTTGGCCATCGATCCGGTATGCGCGCCGTTCGCGAGGTCGTTCAGGGCGCAGTGGAGGCCGCCCTCGAGGTCCTCTCGTTATTTGCGTTCTCGCAGGAGAATTGGCAGCGACCGCCAACCGAGATCACGGCCCTGATGTCGCTGCTCGAGGAGTATGTGGCTCGTGAAGCGGATGAGTTGCACGAGCGCGGTGTCCGTGTGCGCGTCCTCGGCGCTCTCGATCGGCTGACGCCGGACGCCGCGGCCGCAGTGGACCGTGTCGTCAGGCAGACGGCGGGCAACGACCGCCTGACGCTCAATCTGTTCATCTCGTACAGCGCGCGGGCAGAGTTGGTGCGCGCGGCGCGACTCCTCGCCGAGGATGCTGCTGCTGGGCACATCGAGGTGGCGGCCATCGACGAGGCGGCGTTCGCGGCGCGCCTGTACACGGCTGATTGTCCCGATCCGGATCTGCTCATCCGCACGTCCGGCGAACAGCGCATCTCGAATTTCCTGCTGTGGCAGCTCGCCTACTCGGAGCTGTTCCTCAGTCCGGTGCTGTGGCCGGATTTCACACGGGCGGAGCTCTTCGGCGCGATCCGGGCCTTCCAGTTGCGCGAGCGGCGATTCGGCCGCGTCTCGGCCTGACGCGTGGGCATCGCGTGAGCGAGCTGACGAAGCGAGTCCTCGCGGCGCTGGTCGCGGCGCCGCTCGCGCTCGTGATGGTCTACCTCGGTGGTCTACCGCTCGCGGCCTTTCTGGCTGCGGTATCGGTGGGGTGCGCGTGGGAGCTGTTCCGGATCGCTCGCGCTGGCGGCCTCGATCCCCTCGATCCACTCGGCATTCCACTCGCCGGCGCCATTCCGCTTGCCGCGTATTCGGCGACGATCGGGCTCTATCGTCCGACACTCGGCCTCGCCGCGATGGCGCTGCTCGTGATCCTTTCGGCGGTCATTTGGGTGAGGGGCACGCACGGGCACCCACTTGGCGCGGCGGCTGTTACGGTGATCGGTGTGCTCTACACCGGTGGCCTGCTCAGCTTCGGCTACGCGCTGCGCGAATATCCCTACGCCATCGGCAACCGCGCCGGTACCGTGTTGGTGGCGTTTCCGCTGGTGCTCACCTGGGCCTCGGACATCGGGGCGTACTTCGTCGGACGCGCGATCGGCGGACGAAAGCTCATCCCCGCCGTCAGTCCGGGGAAAACCGTCTCCGGGGCGTTAGGCGGCCTCGTGACGACGATCGTCGTCTCGTCGCTGTACGTCCGGTTCGCGCTCGGGCCGCTCGCGTCGTTGACGATGACGGTGCCGGCGGCGCTGCTGTTCGGTGCGATCATCAGCGTGTCGGCACAGATCGGTGATCTCGTGGAGTCGCTGCTCAAGCGCGAGGCAAACGTGAAGGACAGCTCGCGCCTCATCCCGGGCCACGGCGGCCTGCTCGATCGCCTCGACAGCCTGCTGTTCGTGCTGCCGGTCGCGTACCTGCTGTTCGGGTGGCTGCTCGCCCCGGCGGTTCGATGACGCGCGGCGTCGCCGTGCTTGGCTCGACGGGGTCGATCGGAACGACGGCGTTGCGTGTGCTCGACCGGCAGCGAGAGCGCTTCCACGTCGCGGCGCTGACGGCATTTGCGAACGCCGCCCTGCTCGACGAACAGGTGTCGCGTTTCTCGCCCCGATTCGTCGGGCTCGTGAACAACTGCGTCCGGGAGGGCAGTGGATGGGGCACCGGCCACGATTGCCTGGTGGACGCCGCGACCCGTGACGATGTCGACATCGTGTTGAACGCGGTCGTCGGCGCGGCGGGGCTCGACGCAACGCTCGCGGCGCTCGAAGCCGGCAAGCGCGTCGCGCTCGCGAACAAGGAGACGCTCGTGATGGCGGGGGACCTTGCGGCCGCGGCGGCGTCGCGTGGGGGCGGCGAGATCGTGCCCGTTGACAGTGAGCACTCCGCAATCCTGCAATGTCTCGCCGGTCGGCGACCGAGTGACGTGCGTCGACTCATTCTCACGGCGTCGGGCGGACCGTTCCGTGACTGGGCCCCAGACCGATTGGCCAGGGCCACGGTGGATGATGCCCTGCACCATCCGACGTGGCGGATGGGGAGGAAGATCACCGTGGACAGTGCGACGCTCGCGAACAAGGCCTTGGAGGTGATCGAGGCACACTACCTTTTCAACGTGCCTTACGATCGCATCGACGTGGTCGTCCACCCCCAGAGCGTAATCCATTCGCTCGTGGAGTTCGTGGACGGTAGTGTTCTCGCGCAGATGAGCGCGCCGACGATGGAGTTGCCCGTACTGTATGCACTGACGCATCCTGAACGGGTGCCGGACGACGGAGTAGCACCGTTCGATCCGGTCGCATGTTCGCCCCTCACGTTCGAGCCGGTTCGGCACGATCGATTCCCGGCGCTTCGGCTCGGGACGCAGGCGGGCCGCATGGGCGGCGCGGCACCGGCAGTGTTCAACGCCGCCAACGAACAGGCGGTCGCCTTGTTTCTCGAAGGACGCATCACGTTCAACGACATCGCCATCGCTATCGAATCCGCGCTTGCGGCTCTCGCCAACACCTCTGGCGGCAGCCGTGAAGCGTTGCTCGCGGCGGATTCGAGTGCGCGTCGACACGTTCGCAGTCTATTCTCATGCTGACCTGGCTTGCTCCGCTCATCGTCTTCGGGCTCGTCGTCTTCGTGCACGAGCTCGGGCACTTTCTCGCCGCGAAGGCGATGGGGGTATATGCCCCCAGGTTCTCAATCGGGTTCGGTCCGGCGCTCTGGCGAAAGCGCTGGGGCGAGACCGAGTACGTACTGGCGCTGCTCCCGCTCGGCGGGTACGTGCGGATGGCGTCGCGCGAGGACCAGGCGACCGCGTTTCTCGAGGGGGGAAGCGAAGAGCGTGACGTCCCCGAGGTTGGCGCCAACGCGGTTCCCGCGACGGTGAGGGGAACGGAAGGCACCAGGGATTGGGATCCGGAAGCGATGAAGCCGTTCGGCCCGAAGCCTATCCCGGAGCACCGCTGGTTCGAGTCGAAGCGACTCGTCGCGCGCCTGTTCATCCTGATCGCGGGCGTGACGATGAACGCGGTTCTGGCCGTCGTGCTGGAGATCGGCACGGTCGCGGCTTACGGGAGGGCATACCTTCCCGCCGTGGTCGACTCGGTGGTGCCAGGGAATCCGGCGGCTCGGGCCGGGCTGCTCCGCGGCGACAGCATCGTGGCGATCGACGGCATGCCGGTGACGGAGTGGCAGGAGCTTCTCGGTCGCGTCAGTGCGTCCGCAGGGCGCACGATCGACCTCGAGGTAGTTCGCACCGGCGAGCGGCGCACGCTCAGAGTGAGCCCGGAGGCGCGCGACGTCGAGAGCCAGATCACGGGTCGGAAGGAGCGCGTTGGCCGCATGGGGGCGGCGCCGCGTGGCAAGCTCGCCCGCGAGCACCTGGCGTTTCCCGATGCCGTCGCGGCTGGCTGGAACAAGACCTGGGAGAACGCGAGCGGCATCGTCCAGATCGTCCGCGGGCTATTCTCGGGCGCGGTATCGACATCGCAACTTGGCGGCCCGATCTCCATCGGCGTCGTATCGGTCCAGGCGGCGCAGGGTGGGCTGGAAACGCTGCTCATGCTCATTGCGTTCCTCAGCATCAACGTGGCGGTGCTGAATCTTCTGCCCGTACCGATCCTCGACGGCGGTCAGATCCTCCTGAACATTCTCGAAACGGCGAAGGGAAGCGCGTTCAGCGCACGCACGCGGGAGTACATCCTGCGCGCCGGGTTGTTGGCGATCGCGCTGCTGTTCGCTCTCGTGATGTTCAACGACATCAAGGGGCTCATCCAGCGCTTCGGTTGATGCGGGTCCTCTTTGCGGTGCTGCTCGCGCTCGCCGCGCTGATGCCTGTGTCGCGCGCCGGGGCACAGGATCGCGACATTCGGTTCGCGATCACCACCGTGGGCGACACCACCGTCACGTTTCAGGCTGGAAAGATGACGTGGGTGGTTCGCACGAAGCGAGCGATCGTCGTCGACCCGCGCCGGAGCGATGCACTCATCGCGCGGCTCAAGGTCCTCTCGGTGTCATCGACGGGTGAGGCCATCGCTCTCGTGACTGGCCAGACGGGCCGCATAACGACAGAGCACGTCGTCCTGGGAACGGAGCCGCCCACGCGCTGGTATCGCAGCCCGATGCTGTGGATGGGTACCGCGCTGGGGCTCGTGGTCGGGTTCGGGCTCGGAAAAGTGTAGCCCGAGGTTCAGTAGCAGATCAGCTGCTGCGTGCGGGGGCGCGTGGTCCCCCCCGCCGTCACCGACACCGTGTCTCCGTAATCCGCGCACTTCGGCGCTTTCAGCTTCCGCAGGTAGTCGCCGACAGGCAGCACGAGGCTCTGCGCCGGCATGGGTCCCGCCAGCGTGAGGCTGTCGTTAGGCGTGAGCGAGTACAGCTCCCAGCGCGCTGCCTTGTTCGGTCGAGCGTCGAAGGACAGCGTCCCGCACGACCGCGGGGACAGCGTGACACGCGTGGGCCGCGCGACTGCTCTCACGGTCACCGTCCGCGTTACCCGCGCACTCGAGCACCCATCGGGCGCGGGGACGCTCGCCAGGACCTGATAGTTCTGCGGCTTGAGGCTATCGCTTCGAAAACCGCCGACAGATTGCTCACGTCCGTTGATCGAAACGGTCGCGTGGCTCGGTGCCTCGACGACCAACGCGCCTACCGTGCGCACGGGGCGGGGAACCGAGTCCTTGCGCGCCGTCGTCTCGGCGGGAGCCGAGACCACCGGGGGCACGGCCGGCGCGGGTGTCGCGGTCGCCGTATCCGGCACCTTGACGGACGGCGGTGGCGCGGACTCCGCGTCGTGGGACCTCGTGAAGACCGAGAGGGCGAGCGCGAACGCGGCCACAGCTGCGGCGCCGACCAGCCACGGCAATCCGCGCTTCTTCTTGTCGGGCGCACCGTTATCCTCCACGGCCCCGTGCGAGTCGGACCGCACGATGACCGTTGGCTCGCTCCCCGTGATGCGCGTGCGATACGCCGAAGTCTCCAGCGTCGCGGGCAGCAGGGTAACGAGCTCCTGCGCCAGGAGCTCGCCGGTGGCCGGGCGGTCATCCGGGTGCTTCTGGAGGCAGTGGAGGATTGCGGCCTCGAACGCCGGACTCAGGTCCGGGTTGATGGTCCGCGGCGGAGGCGGCGGCTCCTCGACATGCTGGCGGGCGATCTCGTACCAGTCGTCGCCCTCGAACGGGAGCCTGCCCGTGGCCGCGCGGTAGAGCGTGACGCCAAGGGAGTAGATGTCCGCGCGGCCGTCCAGTGGCTTCGCTCGGGCCTGTTCCGGCGCGAAGTACTGGGGAGTCCCGACCACCATGTTGGTGCCGGTCTGGTTCGAGTAGCCGGTCAGGGCGCGGGCAATGCCGAAGTCCGCCACGACCGCGTTGCCGTGCGCGTCGAACAGAATGTTGTCGACCTTGATATCCCGGTGGATCACCCCCTCACGGTGGGCGTATCCCAGCGCCTGGCCGACGTCTACCCCCACACGCACGACGAACTCTTCCGGAAGACAGCTGACGACTTCCAGCCGCTCGGCCAGTCCTGACGGGTAGTAGTCCATGGCGAAGTAGACCGCTTCGCCGTCGCGCCCGACCGAATAGATCTTGATGATGTTGGGGTGCCGGAGCTTCGCAGCCGTGGCTGCTTCGCGGCGAAAGCGCTGCTCGAACGTCTCGTCGCCGGCGAACTGCGGCTTCAGGACTTTGAGGGCGATGTGGATCTCGAGCTCGGGGTCGAACGCCTTGTAGACCCAGGCAAACCCGCCGGAGCCGATCAGCTCCTCGATCCGGTATTTTCCGAGGGTTTGGCCGAGGTGGCGCTCAGACACTACACGGAGCCTTTACAGAGGTGGGCAGGTCCAGTAAAATACTGTGCTCCAACCAATTGAGCGCTCAGGCATAGCTGGACGCGCGGGGAATATACACCATGGCTTTTGAAAAAGCACCGACGGTTGCGAAGCACAAGGCGCACGAAAACGACACCGGATCGACACGGGTGCAGGTCGCGCTTCTGACGGAGCGGATCAACTATTTGAACGATCATCATTTTCGTTCGCACACCAAGGACCATCACAGCCGCCGTGGCCTGCTGAAGATGGTCGGCAGGCGGAAACGCCTCCTGACTTACCTGCGACGCACGGACGTCGATACGTACCGGCGGCTCATCCAGGAACTTGGAATCCGCTACTAACTGCTGAGTCGTTACCGGCCGCGCGGGTGCGCACTCTTGCGACCCGCGCGTTTTGCGTTCTACCGAGGCGTGACCTACATGATGCAACAAGTTGAACGGACCTTCGCGGGCCGTCGTCTCCTCATCGAGACCGGTCGCATGGCGAAGCAGGCTGCCGGTTCGGCGGTTGTCCAGTTCGGAGACACGGTGGTACTCGCCGCTGTCACCGTCAGCGACCAGCAGAGCCCCCTGCCGTTCTTTCCGCTCACGGTCGAGTACAAGGAAAAGACCTACGCGGCCGGAAAGATTCCTGGCGGCTTCATCAAACGCGAAGGTCGCCCGCACGATGCGGAGATCCTGTCGGCGCGAATCATCGACCGGTCGATCCGGCCGCTGTTCCCCGAGGGGTTCAAGAACGAAGTGCAGGTGTTCATCTACGTCATCTCCGCGGACCAGGAGAACGACGCGGACGTCCTCGCACTGATCGCGACGTCGTATGCGCTGAACGCGTCGAGGATCCCGTTCGCCGCGTCCATCGCCGGCGTCCGTGTCGGACGAATCCAGGGCAAGTGGGTGCTCAACCCGACGTTCCAGCAGCTCGCCTACAGCGACATGGAGCTCGTCGTCTCGGCGTCCAACGACTCCATCGTGATGGTGGAGGGTGGGGCGCTCGAAGTGAGTGAGACGGATGTCCTCGACGCGCTCGGTGTGGCGCACAAGGGAATTCGCGAGCTCATCGCCGCTCAGGAAGAGCTGATGGCAAAGGCGGGACGCGTGCCCAAGATGGAGTGGACGAAGGCCGTGCCGCCCGAGGGCGTCGTCACGCGTGTCAAAGCGCTGGCGGAGGGACGCATCAGCGACGCGTTGAACCAGAAGGACAAGCACACGCGCGTCGAGGCGGTCGAGCGTGTGAAGAAGGATATCGCCGAGGAACTGCTGGTCGATTTCCCCGACAACTCGAAGGACATCCACACGCTCCTGGGCGACGTCGAGTACAACAGCCTGCGCTCGCAGGTGCTCGACACCAACCACCGCGTCGATGGCCGCGGTCCGCGCGACGTCCGGGCGATCTCGGTCGACACGGGATTGCTCCCCCGCGCGCACGGGTCGGCGCTGTTCACACGCGGACAGACGCAGGCACTCGTTGTTGCCACGTTAGGCACCGCCGACGACGTTCAGCGCCTCGATACGATCGACGACGCGGCGGAAACGACGAAGTCGTTCATGCTGCATTACAACTTCCCGCCGTTCTCCACCGGCGAAGTCCGGCCGATGCGCGGCACCAGCCGTCGCGAGATCGGCCACGGCAATCTGGCCGAGCGCGCCCTGCAGGGCGTGCTGCCGCCGTTCGAGGAGTTCCCGTACACGATTCGCATCGTCTCCGACGTCCTCGAGTCGAACGGGTCGTCGTCGATGGCATCCGTCTGCGGTGGCTCGCTGGCGCTGTTCGATGCCGGCGTGCCGACGCGCGCGGCCGTCGCCGGTGTGGCGATGGGCCTGATCAAGGAAGGGTCGAGGTACGCGATCCTCACCGACATTCTCGGCACCGAGGATCACCTCGGCGACATGGATTTCAAGGTCGCCGGAACGTCGAACGGCATCACGTCCATCCAGATGGACATCAAGATCGAGGGCCTCGACCTCGGCATCATGCGTGAGGCGCTCGACCAGGCGCGCGAGGGTCGGCTGCACATCCTCGCCGAGATGGACAAGGCGCTTGCGGCGCCCAAGCCGGATCTCTCGCCGTACGCCCCGCGCATCGTGACCGTCCAGATCAACCCCGAGAAGATCGGCGATCTCATCGGGCCCAAGGGCAAGACGATCCGCGGCATTCAGGACGAGACGGGCGCCGAGATCAGCGTCGACGATTCGGGCACGGTCACCATCGCGGCGGTCGGCGGCGAGGCGATGGAGCGTGCGCGCCAGATGGTGCAGGCGATCACGCAGGAGCCGATCGTCGGCGATACGTACGAGGGCCTCGTGAAGAGCACGACGGCGTTCGGCGCGTTCGTCGAGATCCTGCCGGGAACCGAAGCGCTCCTGCACATCTCGGAGATGCGTCACGGTCGCACGGAAAAGACCGAAGACGTCGTCAAGAAGGGCGATCGGGTGAAGGTGAAGCTGATCGACCGCGACGAGCGTGGCCGTCTGCGTCTCTCGATGAAGGCGCTGCAGCCGAAGCCGGAAGGTGATACCGGCGATGCCGGCAACGGCTCCGAGCCGCGTCGCGATCGCGGTGATCGTGGTGATCGTGGCGACCGCCCGCCGCGCGAGGCGGTTGCCGCGACCGGTGGTGAGGGTGGCGCCAAGTCGTATTCCGCCCAAGGCTCGTCCGAAGAGGGCGAGGCATCGGAGGAGTCGACGAGCGAGCGCGGCGAGGGCAGTGGCAGTGATCGGCCCCGCCGGCCGCGTCGTGGCGGTGGTGGTCGTGGCGGTCAGGGCGGAGGGCGCTCGCGAGAGTGATCACCCGCGTCGATACGCGCCTCGCCCCGGCGCTGCGGCGCTCCACGTTACCGAATGGACTGACCGTGCTCTCGGAGACCATGCCGGGAGTGCGGTCGGTCGCGTTTGGAGCCTGGGTGCGCTCGGCGTCCATCCACGAAGTGCGCGAACGGATGGGCGTGTCGCACATGCTGGAGCACATGGTGTTCAAGGGAACGCGGAGCCGCTCCGCGCGCGACATCGCCCTGTCGCTCGAGTCGTTAGGCGGCTCGCTCGACGCCTACACGGCCCGCGAGCACACCTCGTATCAGGCCCGCGTGCTGGACGAGCATCTGCCGCAGGCCGCGGACGTGATCGCGGACCTGATCTTCCGTCCGACGCTCCGTGCGTCCGATCTCTCGCTCGAGCGGAAGGTGGTGCTCGAGGAGATCAGCATGGTGGACGACACGCCGGACGACCTGGTGTTCGAGCTGCATAACGAGGCACTCTGGGGGCCGCACCCGTATGGGTTCTCGATCCTCGGAACGCGGGACACGGTGTCGGCGCTCAGCGTGCGTGACCTCCGCGAGCTGCACGAGCGCGCGTACCACCCGGAGCACATCGTCGTCGCGGTTGCCGGCAACGTGGACCATGACGCATTGCTCGCTGCACTCGAGGCTACGGGGTGGGCGGACGTGCCCCGCGGGGACACGCCCCTCGCTCCGACGCAGGTGCCGACCGCGGCGGCCCCGCAGACGGTTCATGTGGACCGCGACACGACCCAGACGCACATCGTGTTCGGGATGCCCACCGTCGCCCACGGCGACCCGCGCCGCTACGCGATGTCACTCGTGAGCATGCTGCTCGGCGGTGGCATGAGCTCGCGACTGTTCCAGCGTGTGCGCGAGGAGCTGGGCCTCGCGTACTCGGTGTACACATACCAGTCCTTTCACGCCGACATCGGCGTTCAGGGCGTGTACATTGGTACGACGCCGGCAAGCTCCGGTGCCGCCACCGACGCCATCCGTACCGAGTTGCGAGTGCTGTCGGAGCAGGGAATCCCCGAGGCAGAGCTTGCGGCCGGGAAGAGCCAACTGAAGGGACAGATCACGCTGTCGCTCGAGAGCCCGTCATCGCGGATGTATCGCGCGGCGGCGGTGGAGCTGTACGACGAACCATACAAGCCGCTGGATCAGCTGTTGAGTGAGATCGACCGGATCGATATCGAAACGGTAGCAGCCATCTGTCGCGACTTTTTCGCGCCTGACGCGCACACGGTCCTGAGCCTGGGACCGGGAACGTCGGCGATCTGACACGACCATTTACGACGACGGCACGCCCATGCGCATTGGAGTTCCGAAAGAGATCAAGACGAACGAGAACCGCATCGCACTCGTTCCCGCCGGCGCCGAAGCGCTGGTTGCCGCCGGTCACTCGGTGGTTGTCGAGCGCGGGGGCGGGGAAGGCAGCGGCTTCGCCGACTCGCTCTATACCGACGTCGGAGCGACGATCGCGCCCGACGCGGCCACGGTCTGGCGCGATGCCGACATGATCATGAAGGTGAAGGAGCCGATCGAAGTCGAATGGAAGCACATGCGTCGTGGCCAGGTCATCTTCACGTACTTCCATTTTGCGGCCGACGAGCGCCTGACGCGCGCGCACATGGACTCCGGTGCGACGTGCATCGCCTACGAGACGGTGGAGCTGCCGTCGGGTGAGCTGCCGCTCCTGACGCCGATGTCCGAAGTCGCGGGGCGTATGGCGGTGCAGGAAGGCGCCAAGTATCTGGAGAAGCTCTACGGCGGACGCGGCGTGCTGCTTGGCGGTGTGCCTGGCGTGGCGCCGGCGAAGGTCGTCATTCTCGGCGGAGGCGTGGTCGGTATCAACGCGGCGAAGATGGCCGCGGGTATGGGTGCGAAGGTCGTGGTGCTCGACATCTCGCTGGAGCGGCTGCGCTACCTCTCCGATGTGATGCCGGCCAACGTCCAGCTCATCCACTCGAACCGGCACAACATACTCGAGCAGATCTCTACGGCCGACCTCGTCGTCGGCGGCGTGTTGATTCCGGGGGCGAAGGCCCCGCGCCTCGTACGGCGCGAGGACCTCAAGCGGATGCAGCCGGGCTCGGTGATTGTCGACGTCGCCATCGATCAGGGCGGCTGCGTGGAGACGATCAAGGCGACGACGCACGAGAATCCCACGTACGTCGTCGATGGCGTGATCCACTATGGCGTCGCGAACATGCCTGGTGGTGTGCCCCGCACCTCGACCCTCGCGCTCACGAACGCGACGTTCCCGTACGCGCTCAGGCTTGCGAAGAAGGGGTGGAAGCAGGCGCTGCGTGATGACCCGTCGCTGCTCAAGGGCCTGAACATGATCGACGGGAAGGTCACGTATCCGGGGGTGGCCGAGGCGTTCGGAATGGAGTATGTCGAGCCGTCCGCGTTCCTGGCGTGAGTCAGGTTCGCGTCGTTCGCCTCCCTCACAACCCCGATCTGCCGCTGCCGTCGCGGCGGACGTCCGGCTCCGCGGGTTTCGATCTGGCCTCCGCGGAGCCGGATTTTGTCCTCGCGCCGGGGGACCGCCGCCTCGTGGCGACGGGCCTGGCCGTCGAGCTTCCGGCGGGGATCGAGGGCCAGGTGCGCCCGCGGTCCGGGCTGGCGCTGCGGCACGGACTGACCATGCCTAACGCCCCCGGCACCATCGATTCAGACTACCGAGGCGAGCTGAAAGTGATTCTGCAGAACGGCGGCACGGATCCGGTGACGATCGCGCGCGGTGATCGGATCGCGCAGCTGGTGTTCGCACGCTACGAGACGCCGGAGCTCGTCGACGTGGCTGACCTGGCGGAGAGCGCACGGGGCGGCGGCGGATTCGGGAGCACGGGCACTCAGTGAGCGCCCGCGCGACTGACGTCGCGCGTGCGGATCCTGCCTCGTCCGTCCGGACGGTGCGAGCCTTGCGCAACCGTCCCGCATGATCGCGCCGGTGCTGTGTTATCACAAGATCGAGCGACGGCGTGAGCTTGGCGTGACGCGGCTGTCGCCCCGCCACTTCGCGGCGCAAGTCCAGGCGCTCGCCGGTGCCGGCTGGCGGGGCGTGTCCCTCGCGGAGTTCGCAGCCGCCATCCGCGGCGAGCGCGCGGCCGGGAATCGCGAGCTGCTCGTCACGTTCGACGACGCGTACCGCGGGCTTCGAGACTATGCGTTTCCCGTCCTCCGGGACGCCGGGTTCGGCGCGGCATGCTTCGTCATCACCGACTATGCCGGCCGGCTCAACCGCTGGGACGTCGCGTATGGAGGCCGGCGGTTCGCGCATCTCGCGTGGCGGGACATGGAGCGGTGGACGCTGCACGGCATCACCTTCGAATCGCACACCGCGACTCACCCACGGCTGTCGTGGGTCGGCGACGGCCAGCTCGCCGACGAGATGCGGCGGTCACGGCAGGCCATCCGTTCGGCGTTAGGCACGACGCCGACGGCCGTCGCCTATCCCTACGGCGCGGTCGCGCCGCGCGTCAGCGCCGCGGCGCGCGAGGTGGGGTACGCCCTGGGGTTTCGTGTCGGCGGCCGGTGGAGCGGCGACGCAATGATGATTCCGCGGGCGTCGGTCCATTGCTGGTCGCCGCGGCTCCCGGTCGTGGGCCCGCTCGGTGCCGTGGAGCGGATGGTGTCGCAGGTCGCGGGACAGTGTTCCGTCGGCACGGCGCTCTGGCAGCGCCTAACGTCGTATCACGCGGGATAACCCGCCGGGTCAGACGAAATATTTGGCGACGACCGGCAGCAACATCGGGTGCCGCACGAGTGCTTCGCCGAAGATCCGACGCAGTGTTCGTCGGCGTTCGGGAATGCGGTTCACGGTGCGCGCCAGTTTGTCGTAGAACACGTCGTCGAACCGAGCGAGCGCTTCCTTCACCTGGTAGAAGCGCACGTGGTCGTCGCCGAGCAGGCGCATCCACTCCCGATGATAGGTCGCCAGCGCCGTGCTGCTGGTGTCGCCACGTCGGATGGCGCCCACCGCGGCGTGCGCGGCGAGCCGGCCCGACTTCATCGCGTTCACGATGCCGCCGCCGGAAAGCGGATTGATCATGTGCGCCGCGTCGCCACACAGGAGCACGCCGTCCGCGACGGTCCGGGTGAGCGTCGGCGCGACGATCACGCCGCCCACCGTGCGCCCGGAGATTGTCGCGTTAGGGAAGTTGGCCGCGATGTAGTCATCGAGCCAGGCGATCGCCGACCGTCCCTCGGCGCGAAGTCCGAGCACGCCGAGTCCGACGTTGGCGGAGCCAGCGCCCTTCGGGAACACCCACGCATACCCGCCGGGCGCGACGTGATCGCCGAAGTGCAGCACGATCGCGTCGGGGTCCATGTTCTCATCCTGCACGACATACTGCGCGCAGCTCTCCATGTCGCGCGACCGAACGCGCGTGTCGATGCCAGCCCACCGACCAACCGCGCTCTCGACGCCGTCGGCGCCGACGACGATTCGGGTGCGGATCTCGGCGTCGGCGTCCGGCGCGCGCACATGGACGCGCCACCGTGAACCGTCGCGCATCATTCCGATCGCCTCGGTGCGAGTTCGGACATCGGCGCCTGCATCCACTGCCTCGGCGGCGAGCGCGGGCTCGAATCGCGTGCGGTCGAGGACGTAGCCGACGTCTCCCTCGGCGACACGGACCGTCGTGCCATCAGGCGCGCGGAACACGACGCGCGTGATTCGCCGCGCGATCCATGCGGCCTCCACGTCACCGACGCAAGGCGCGATGAACTCGGCTATTCCGGCGGAACCCACGCCTTCGCCGCACCGAACGGGCGTCCCGACCGCGTCGTCACGCTCGAGAACGACGACGGCCAGGTCAGGCGCTGCTCGCGCGGCTTCTCTCGCTGCAATCAGCCCTGCGGGCCCACCGCCGATGATGAGAAGATCGCAATCTTCGACGCGCACTCGGCTACGTTGCAAGGTCGGTGGGTGCGCGATCCACCATCGCGAGCGCAAACACAGGGCACGGCACGATGCACTTTTGACACCCTGTGCAGACTGGCGCGTCTATATGCAGTCCGGTCCGTCGCAGCTCGATGGCGTGCGGTGGGCAGAGCGGGACGCACAGACCGCATTCATCACAGCGGTTCGCGTCGACCACGGCAACTCGGAGAGATGCGATCCGGGGCATCGCGCGCGACGTTATGAAATAGCCTAGGTTGTGTCAAGCCAATGCCTTGCTCGTGTATACCCGCACCCGCTACCTTACGCCCTCGATGCACCGTTTCACCGTCCCTCCGTGCCTCCGGCACGTCTCGAGCCCCTGCTAGATGCGCTGGCCTTTCCTGAAAGCGGGAAGATCGTTTTTCCCGGCGAATGCGATTGCGGTTGATCTCGGCACTGCAAACACGCTCATCTACGTCAAGGGCGAAGGCATCGTACTGAACGAACCCTCGGTCGTCGCGATCGATCGCGAAACGAAGAAGATCAAGGGCGTCGGTCTCGAAGCCAAACGCATGCTTGGACGCACACCCGATGGGGTGCTCGCTGTGCGTCCGATGAAGGACGGGGTCATCGCGGACTTCGACGTCACCGAGAAGATGCTCCGGTACTTCCTCACGCTCATCATCGAGAACCACGTGTTCAAGGTGAAACCTCGCGTGATCGTGTGTGTACCCTCGGGTATCACGGAAGTGGAGAAGCGCGCGGTGCGTGACTCGGCGCTCGGTGCCGGCGCGAAGGAAGTGTTCATGGTCGCGGAGCCAATGGCCGCGGCGATCGGTGTCGGCCTTCCGGTCGAGACACCGACCGGCAACATGGTCATCGACATCGGCGGCGGCACGACGGAGATCGCGGTCATCGCGCTGTCCGGCATCGTGAGCGACACGTCCATCCGAACCGGTGGTGACGAGCTCGACACGGCCATCGTGCAGTTCATGCGCAAGAACTACAACCTGCTCATCGGCGAGCCGACCGCGGAGCAGATCAAGATCAACATCGGATCGGCGGCGCCGGTTGGTGAAGAGCGCGAGATGGATGTGAAGGGGCGCGATCTCGTGTCGGGCATCCCGAAGACGGTGCGCGTCCACTCGAGCGAAATCCGTGAGGCAGTGCAGGAACCCATTCAGCAGATCGTCGACGCTGTTCGCCGGGCGCTCGAGATCACGCCCCCGGAGCTCGCGAGCGACATCGTCGATCGCGGGATCGTGATGACGGGCGGCGGTGCGCTGATTCGCGGCCTCGACCTGATGCTGGCGCAGGAGACGGGGCTGCCCATTCACGTCGATGAGGATCCGCTGACGTGCGTCGTTCGTGGCACCGGCCGGATTCTCGACGACGAAGAAAAATACTGGTCCGTCCTCAGTAGCTGAGGCTGCGAGTGGCTCGCGCCGTGCGGTCCGGCACCCGCGTGGACACCGTCCTTCTGGTGGCCTGCTGCGCGATGGCCCTCCTTGCCACGGTGCTGCCGCTCAACCTGCGCGAAGCCATCGCGGCGGGGCTTCGTCGAACGGTGGTCGCACCGCTCCTGTCCCTGCAACAGCAAGCCGAGCGAGGCCGGTCCGCATTTCTCTCGCGTGAAGCGACGACCGGTCGCCTCGACAGCGTCTCGCTCCGCAACATGCAGCTCGCGAAGCTCGAAGCGGAGAACGAGCGACTTCGTGCGCTGCTCGGACTCGGCCGTCAACTCGAGTGGGGATTCGTGTCCGCCGAGGCACTGCGCTCGCGCGGCATCGGCGAGGACAACACCGTCACGTTGACGGTCGGATCGCGCGCCGGCGTCGAGTCGAAGACGCCCGTCATCGCGCCCGAAGGACTCGTGGGGATGGTGCTCACCGTCGATCCGTCTTCGAGCATCGCGATTCTCTGGACGCACACGGATTTCGCGGCGAGTGCGATGTCCGCCGACCGCAGCGCGTACGGCATCATCTATCCACACCTGTCGGAATCGGGGCGCGGAGAGGACACGCCACCCGAGCGATACCTCCTCGAGCTGCGCGGAGTGGCCTTTCGATCGGCGCTCAAGCCAGGGACCGCGATCGTGACGTCGGGATTGGGTGGCGTGTATCCCGCCGGCATCCCGATTGGGACGGTGCTCGGCGAGCTTCGCACGTCCGAGGGATGGGCACGCACGTATCTGGTCAGGCCAGCGGTCCGCCCGCCCGATGTGTCCAACGTGATCGTGCTGCTGCCTAGGAAGACCCACGACCCGTCGCTCGACCGCGTCTGGCGCTCTACGATCAGCGCCGACTCGGCGGCCCGCCGAATTGCGGCGGCTGGTGATTCGCTCGCGCGTCGCGCGGCGACCGATTCGGTGCGGTCCGTCGAAGCGGCCGCGGCGCGCCTGGCTGGCGACTCGGCGGCGCGGGCGACGCCTCGCCCCGACACGTCGCGTACAGGGGCCAGCCGGCCGCCAGCGCCACCGTCGGCCCAACCGGTGCCCGCGAGGCCGACGCCCGTCCGCGCCGACACCGGTCGTCCGCCGGCAACGCGACGCCCCGACGCAGCGGACGGAGCGCGCCCGTGACCTGGACGCGGAGTGCACGCGCCGTCCTGGCGTTCGCCCTGCTCGTCCTGCTGCACTACACGGTGCGGCCTCTGCTCGGGTGGCGCACTCCGGTAGATTTTCTGGTGATCGCGGTGCTGCTGTCGGCCGTGCGTGTGCGACCCGGGGCCGCGGCCCTCATCGGGTTCCTGACTGGTCTCGTCGCGGACTCGCTGACGCCGAGTGCGTTCGGCGCTGGGGCGTTGGCGATGACGGCTGTCGGCGCCACCGCGTCGTGGCTGAAGGCGGTCTTCTTCGCCGATAACGTCGTGCTGCACGGCTTCTTCTTTTTCGTCGGGAAATGGGCGTTCGACATCGTGTACGTGACCGCTGAGCGGCGCATGCACGGTGTGGAGCTGGCCACGCAGCTGTTGCTGTGGTCGCCGCTGTCGGCGGCACTGACGGCCCTGACCGGAGTCATCCTGCTTCTCATGTTGCGGCCGGTCCTCGAGCCGCAGGCTGTATGAGCTTTCATCCGAACGAGGTGCAGCGGCGCGGACGGACCGCGACGTTCATCCTCACGGGCGCGTTCGTGTTTCTCGCGTCGGCGTTCTTTCGAACGCAGATCCTCGAACACGCTGCATACAACCTGCAATCCGAAACGAACCGGCTGCGCGAGGTGCCGCTGCCGGCGCCGCGCGCCATCATCTACGATCGCCACGGCGCCGTCATCGCCGAGAACCTGCCCGGGTACTCGGTCTCCATTCTCGCGAAGACGTCCGACTCGCTCCGCGTTGCGCTGCGCGGGCTGTCGGGCGTCATCAGCCTAACGCCGGAGCAGATCGAGGCGGCGGTTCGGCGGTTTCGCCAGGCTCCGAACCGGCCCACGGTCGTGCTGGCCGACGCGAGCTTCGACGTCGTGTCCGTCCTCGAGGAGCGTCGCGTCGACTTTCCCGGCCTGATCATCCAGGCCGCGCCCAAGCGCTATTACCCGGACAAGGAAGCGGTCGCCGCGTTCGTCGGGTACACGGGCGAGATCACCGAGTCGGAGCTCAACCAACGGGCGTACCGCGGGTACAAGTCCGGCCAGGATGTCGGCAAGGCCGGTCTCGAGCGACAGTACGAGGCGCAGCTGCGCGGAAAGGAAGGCACACACTTCGTGGAGGTCGATGCGCGGGGGCGCGTCGTCGGCGAAGCCGGTGGGCGGGGCGACATCACGCCCGAGTCACCGGACCCGCTGTATACGAACATCGATCTCGATCTCCAGCGATTCGCCGCGACGTTGTTCGGCGATTCTCTGCAGGGCGGCGTGATGGCGATGGACCCGAAGACCGGTGAGGTCCTGGCGATCCACAGTGCACCGAGCTTCGATCCCAACAAGTTCATCGGCGGCGTGTCGACGAGTTACTACTCGCAGCTTCGCGACGACCCGCGGCGGCCGCTCTACAACAAGGTGATTCAAGGGCTCTACCCGCCGGGGTCGACGTTCAAGCTCGCGACGGCGATCATGGGGATGGAGGCCAATCTCGTCGGGCTCGACGATCACATGCCGACGCCATGCAGCGGGGGCTACTTCTTCGGCAATCGGTACTTCCGGTGCTGGGAGAAGAAGGGGCACGGCGATGTGAACCTTCGGCAGGCGATCGAGAAGTCCTGCGACGTGTTTTTCTACCAGCTCGGCCTCAAGCTCGGCATCACACGCATGCTCGCCGGCGGCGTGTCGCTCCGGATGAACGACAAGAGCGGCATCGACCTGCCTAACGAGAAACGGCCGCTCTGGCCGTACGCGGCCGAGTACTTCAACAAGCGGTACGGTCCGGGCGGGTGGAGCAACGGTGTGCTGCTGAGCCTCTCGATCGGGCAGGGAGAGAACTCGCAGACGGTCGCGAACATGGCGCGTTTCTACACGGCGCTGGCGACCGACGGGTCGGTCGTGCGTCCCGAGATCGTGCGGCGGCAGACGGAACGGACGAAGGTGTTCCGCCTGACGCCAGACCAGATCGCCGGGCTCCAGCGTGCCATGGCCGGAGTCGTGTCGTCTCGCGGAACGGCCGCGAGCGCTCAGATCGAAGGGGTCGTCATTGCCGGCAAGACCGGGACGGCGCAGACCGGCGTGTTCCGCAACGGTATCGAGCTCAATCACGCGTGGTTCACGGGCTACGCGCCGGCGGAGGACCCGAAGATCGTCATCGCGGTGATGCTCGAGCTGGTTCCGTATCACGGTTCGGTCGCCGCGCGGATCGCGTCGAAGATGATCGAGCACTACCTCAAGCGCCCAACCATCCAGGGTGCGCAGCTGGAGGGCGATTGATGAGGAAGTCGGTGGGCGATTATCCGCTCGTCATCCTCGCACTCCTGCTTTCGGCGTACGGGATTGCGGTGGTGTACTCGGCAGGCCAGACCGACTTTCCCGTCGCCTATGTCGTGGGTGCGTGGAAGCGGCAACTCGCGTGGTTCGGGCTGGCGCTCGGCGCCGCGTACTTCCTGTACCGCGCCTCTGTCCGGCTCGTCGACTGGCTCACGGTGCCGTTGTACTGGATCGGGATCGTTCTGCTCATCGTCACGCTCATCTTCGGCTCCGGCGCGGGCACGGCGGCCAGTGTGAAGGGATGGCTCACGATCGGCGGCATACGGCTGGGCCAGCCGGCGGAGCTGGCGAAGCTCACCGTGGTCCTGATGCTGGCGCGGGTACTCGCATCGCGTAAGGAAGCGCCGAAGACGCTGCTCGATCTCTGGAAGCCGGCGGCGGTGGTCGGCGTCCCATGGCTGCTGATCATGGCGCAGCCGGACCTCGGCACCGGGATCGTCTTCATCGGAATCTTCTTTGCGTTGCTGTACTGGTCGGGCGTCTCATGGCAACTGCTCGCGCTCATCGCGAGTCCGGCCGTGAGCCTGATCCTGGCGTTCAGCACAGGGCTCTGGGGCGCGTGGTTCCTAATCCTCATCGCCCTCGTGCTGTATTACCGCCCGTACATGGTGGAAGGCGTGGTGCTCGTGCTCGCGAACGTCGCGATGGGAGTCATTGCGCCACTGCTGTGGGAGCGCCTCGCGCCGTATCAGCAGCGGCGACTCCTCGTGTTCCTGGATCCGTCGGCGGACCCACGCGCCTCCGGGTACCACGTGCTGCAGTCCCAGGTCGCGATCGGATCGGGCGGGTGGTTCGGGAAGGGGTATACGCTCGGCACACAGAAGCGGCTCGCATTCCTGCCGGCCCAGCACACGGACTTCATCTTCTCCGTCGTCGGTGAGGAACTTGGGTTCATCGGCGTGACCCTCGCGCTCACCCTGTTCCTGCTGCTGTTCCTGCGCGTCGTACGGGTTGCGTCTCGCGCCAACGACTCGTTCGGCAGCCTGGTCGCGTTTGGCCTCGGTGCGAGCTGGTTCGTCCACGTGCTCGTGAACGTAGGCATGACATTGAATCTCATGCCGATCACGGGGATTCCACTGCCGTTCTTCAGCTACGGCGGCTCCTTCATGCTCGCGAGCTGGCTGGCCATCGGGGTCCTGCTTCGCATCTCCAGTGAGGGCAGAGGCAGGGCGGACACACTGGCGGTCTAGGCGGCTCGGGCTCGGTGGTCGGCAGATCGCCGAAAGATCGAGTCCGAGGCGGGTTTCCCTTCCGCCAACCCTGGGTCTGCCTCACATTTCGGGGATGGCATGGTGGAAAAAGGAGAAAAAGTCTCGCGCTCCGCGCACGGAAAAGCTCGAGATCCCGGCCGACGCGTGGGAGAAATGCGAGGCGTGCGGGCATACTGACCTTCGCGAGAAGTTCGTTCGCAATCTGAATGTCTGCCCGAACTGCGACTATCACCGCCGTATCCGCGCTGGTGACTACGTCGCGATCCTTCTGGACGAAGGGTCCGCCGAAGAAACCGAGGCGGAGTTGCGCTCGGCCGACCCGCTCGGGTTCCCGGAATACCAGCAACGATTGAAAAAGGCGCGTGCTACCGCAGGCGAAGGGGACGCCATCATGACGGCGACCGGCACGCTCGCGGGGGCGCCGCTCAACGTCGGCGTGATGGATTTCAGCTTCATGGGTGGCTCCATGGGGTCGGTCGTCGGCGAGAAGATTGCGCGGCTTGGCCAGCGGTCGCTGGAGCGGAAGTACCCCCTGGTGCTCATCTCGGCGTCCGGCGGGGCCCGCATGCAGGAAGGGGTGCTGTCGCTCATGCAGATGGCGAAGGCGGCCGCGATGCTGGCGCAGCTGGCGGAGCGCCGAATTCCCTACATTTCGATCCTCACGAACCCAACGACCGGCGGCGTCAGCGCCAGCTACGCGATGTTGGGCGACGCCATCCTCGCGGAGCCCGGGGCGGTCATCGGCTTTGCCGGACCTCGCGTCATCAAGCAGACGCTCGGACAGGACCTTCCCGAAGGCTTCCAGACGGCGGAGTTCCTGCTGGACCACGGCATGGTCGATTCCGTGGTCCATCGCAGAGAGCTGAAGCAGACGGTGGGTCAGCTGCTTCGGCACATGAGCGGCAAGCCCGCCGCCACGGGGTGGGCATCGTCCTGACCGACCCGCCCTCCAGGTATCGCGCGGCGCTCGACTACCTGTTCGATCGGACGACGGGCAAGTCGAAGCTGGGGCTCGAGCGAACGGCTGCCCTCCTTCGCGAGCTGGGCGACCCGCATGACCGCCTCCGCTCGCTGCACGTGGCGGGCACGAACGGTAAGGGAAGTGTCTGCGCGACCCTCGAGACGGTTCTGCGCGCCAAGGGACTCCGCGTCGGGAAGTACACCTCGCCGCATCTCGTTGATTTTCGCGAGCGGTTCCTCGTCGACGGACGTCGGGTGGACGAGGACTACGTGGTCGACTTCATCGAGCGATGGACGCCCGCCGTGGAGCGCATCGGCGCCACGTTCTTCGAGGCCACGACGGCGATGGCGTTCGATCTGTTCGCGCGCGAGGGAGTGGATGCAGCGGTGATCGAGACTGGCCTCGGCGGACGGCTGGACTCCACGAACGTCGTTCAGCCGGTAGTCGCTGGTGTCACGTCCATCGGCATCGATCACGTCGAGTACCTCGGGGAGACACGCGAGGAGATTGCAGCGGAGAAGGCGGGCATCTTCAAGGCCGGCGTTCCCGCGGTCATAGGCGAACGTGACCACGGCATTCGCGCGTTGCTCGCCGACCTCGCCTCGGTCCGCGGGTCGACTCCGATTCTCGACGTCGTGTCGATAGCGGGGCCGGACGAGGTTGCCGTGACTGGGGACGGGACGGTGTTCACCGTGACAGTCGGGCATGAGCGAGGTGAGGTGCGTACGGCTCTCGCGGGTGCCCATCAGGCGTGGAACGCGTCGCTGGCGCTGCTGATGCTGAACGCGGCCGAGGGATCTTTCGCGACCACGCTCGAGGAGGCGCGGGCCGCGCTGCCTCGCGTTCGCCTGCCGGGACGATTTCAGCGCGTCGACCCGTTCATCTTCGATGTGGCGCACAATCCCGACGGGGCGGGCGTGCTCGCTGCGGCGGTGAGCGCCGTGCGCCCACCACGGCCGATTGCGGTCGTGCTCTGTGTCCTGGCCGACAAGGACTGGCGTGGTGTCATGACTGCGCTGTCGCAGGTCGTGGACGTCTTCGTGCTCACGGACGCGCCCACCGCTCCAAGCAGCCGCGCATGGGATCGCGATGCAGCGGTTGCGCACGCACGCGAGCGCGGTTGGGAGGCCGTTTCCGAGCCGGACTTCGATCGGGCGATCGAGCGTGCGACGTCACTCGCGAACACCGTGCTCGTGACCGGTTCCTTTCACACTGTCGGCGACGCGATGGCGCGCTTGAACGTCGATCCCGTGGACGGGTAGATTTCGGGGATGTCGACAGGAGCGCTGCCCGGGTTTCGCGATTTCTACCCCGCCGAGTTCGCCGAGCGATCACACATCTTCGCTGCGTGGCGCGACGTGGCGCGCCGGTACGCGTTCTCGGAATACGATGGCCCTCCACTCGAACCGCTGGATCTCTACACGAAGAAGAGCGGCGACGAGATCGTCGGACAGCTGTATAACTTCGAGGACAAGGGCGGACGGCAGGTCGCACTGCGTCCCGAGATGACGCCGACCGTCGCCCGCATGGTCGCCGCGCGCGCGAACGCGCTGCGGCGCCCCGTGCGCTGGTTCTCGGTGCCCCAGCTCTTCCGCTACGAACGGCAGCAGAAGGGACGGCTTCGCGAGCACTTTCAGCTCAACGTCGACATCTTCGGCGAGCCTGACGTATCCGCCGACGCGGAACTGCTTGCGGTCGCCGTCGAGATCATGCGCACGCTGGGACTCGGTCCCGATAGCGTGCGGGCGCGTGTGTCGGATCGCCGTCTCCTCAATGCGCTGCTGCGAGCGGCGGGTGTCACGGACGCTCAGCTGGCTTCTACCTACGCGGTGATCGACAAGATCGAGCGCACGCCGATGGCGCAGTCACGGCAGCGTCTGGTGGATGCCGGCCTAACGAGCGAAGTCGCGGCGGACGTCACGACGCTGGTCACCGAAGCGCGCTCGCTCGACGCGTTGCGGGCCCGGTTCGCGGCCGACGAGGGCGTGGCCGAGCATCTCGCGCGCTTCGAGCTGTACTTCGCGGCGCTGGACGCGCTCGGCGTTCGCGAGTACGTGGATCTCGATCTCCGGATCGTCCGCGGACTCGCGTACTACACCGGTATCGTGTTCGAGCTGTTCGACGCCACGGGCGAGTTTCGTGCGATCTGCGGGGGCGGGCGATACGACAACCTGCTCCAGGCACTCGGCGGCGTGGACATGCCGGCGCTCGGCTTTGGGATGGGCGACGTCGTGCTGGGTGAGCTGCTGCGCGCGCGCGGGCTCATGCCCGCAGGTGCGCAGAAGCTCGACTTCTGGGTCGCTCCGGTTGCGCCGTCGGAGCGGCTCCGCGCGCTTCGCGTAGCGACTGCGCTGCGTGGCGCCGGAGCGTCCGCGGAATATCCGCTGCGCGATCAGGCTCTCGCGAAACAGCTCAAGGCCGCCGGCAACGCCGGCGCGGCGCGGGTTGTGTTCGTCGGGCCAGAACTCGACGCGCGCGGGGAGGTCGAGGTGAAATCCCTCGTCGACGGAAATCAGCGTCCGCTGCCGTTCGATGAGCTCATTGCGCAGGTGCGCGACCATTCGAGCGGCAGCTCAGATCGACCGTGGTAGTCCCTGTGTCATTCCGCGGGCGAGGGTCCGACTAATGACGACTTCGGTGGAAGCCCTCGATCACACACCACGGTCACATACATAGCCATGTCTGACGACAAGAAACTGACAACCCGCGCCGCCGACTTCAGCGCGTGGTACAACGAAGTCGTGCTCCGCGCGGAGCTGGCGGACTATTCGCCCGTGCGCGGATGCATGGTCATCCGGCCTTCCGGCTACGGTATCTGGGAACGCATGCAGCGCGCTCTCGACGACATGTTCAAGGCGACAGGGCACAAGAACGCGTACTTTCCGCTCTTCATCCCTGAGAGCTTCCTCCACAAGGAAGCCGAGCACGTCGAGGGCTTCGCGCCTGAAGCCGCCGTCGTGACGCATGGCGGCGGCAAGAAGCTGGAAGAGCCGCTCGTGGTCCGGCCCACATCGGAGACGATCATCTACTCGATGTTCGCGAAGTGGGTGCAGAGTTATCGTGACCTGCCACTGCTGATCAACCAGTGGGCGAACGTGGTGCGCTGGGAGATGCGCACGCGTCTCTTCCTGCGCACGCTCGAGTTTCTCTGGCAGGAGGGGCACACGGCGCACACCACACATGACGAAGCCGAAGAAGAGGCGCGGCGCATGCTGGGCGTATACCGCGACTTCATGGAAGGCTGGATGGCGATGCCCGTCATCACCGGCCAGAAGACCGACGCCGAGCGATTCGCCGGCGCGCTGCGCACCTACTCGTGCGAGGCGATGATGCAGGACAACAAGGCCCTCCAGGCGGGCACGTCACACAACCTCGGCCAGAACTTCGCGAAGGCATTCGAGCTCTCGTTCCAGACGGAGACGGGCGGTCAGGAGTTCGCCTGGAACACGAGCTGGGGCGTGTCGACGCGGATGATTGGTGGACTCGTCATGACGCACGGCGACGACGCGGGCCTGCGCATTCCTCCGCTCCTGGCCCCCACGGAGCTCGTCATCGTCCCCATCTACCGGACCGACGAGGAGCGGGCGAAAGTGCTGGAGGCCGCCGACCGGATCGCGCGATCGCTCGGCGAGTGGGAGCGGCGGGAGCCTAACGCGCTGCGGATCCACGTCGACCGTCGCGACGGCATGAAGCCCGGCGCCAAGTACTACGACTGGGAGCTGCGTGGCATTCCGCTCCGCATGGAGCTCGGTCCTCGCGATCTCGACAAGAACCAGGCGGTTCTCGTCAGGCGCGACACGAAGGAAAAGAAGGCCGTCGGCCTCGACACGATCGGTGAGGAGGTCGAGGAATTGCTGGAGCGCATTCAGGACGACATGCTCACGGCGGCGCGCGACCGCCGGGAGGCCAACAGCATGCGCGGGGGCATCACGTACGACCGGTTCCGTGAAGTCATGGACGGTGACGGTGGGTTCGTCTATGCCGGATGGTGCGGAAGCCGAGCATGTGAGGCGCAGATCAAGGAGGAGACGAAAGCGACCATCCGCGTCCTGCCCGACGAGGAGTTCAGGTCGGCGGAGACGCCGACGACGTGCCTGAAGTGCGGAGACGCTGCGACGGCCGAGGCGCTGTGGGCGAAAGCGTACTGACCCGAGCGTTCGCGCGCGTGGATGGTGCGCTCACCTGCGAGGGCGTGCCGCTATCCACGATCGCGCAGGCGGTGGGGACGCCCACGTATGTCTACAGCGCCAACACCGTACGCGAGCAATACACACGGCTGGCGGCCGCGCTGCAGGGCGTACCGTTCCGCATTCACTACAGCCTGAAGGCGAACTCCAATCTCGCCCTGTTGCGACTGCTCCACTCGTTAGGGTCGGCGGCGGACGTCGTCTCGGCTGGGGAGCTGTATCGTGCGGCGCGGGCGGGTTTTGCCCCGGCCGACATCATCTTCGGCGGGGTGGGGAAGACCGAGCGCGAGATCGCGGACGGCCTCGACGCCGGCGTGCTCCTCCTCAACGTCGAGTCGGAAGACGAGCTTCGCATTGTCGACCGGCTGGCGCGCGAACGCGGTCTGGTCGCGCCGGTGGCGATTCGGGTGAACCCGGAGATCACCGTCGAGACGCCCCATTCGTACATTCGGACGGGCGAGAAGGGCCACAAGTTCGGCATCCCGTACGATGAGGTCCGCGACGTCGCACGCGTCGCCGCGGCGCTGCCTAACGTTGTGCTCCGCGGCCTGGACATGCACGTGGGCTCGCAGCTGTCCCGGCTGGACGCGTATCGTCATGGGATCGACCGCATTCTCGAGCTGCTCGATCAGCTTCGGTCCGATGGCGCCGATCAGCTCCGGTATCTGGACATCGGCGGCGGCCTCGCCGTCACGTACGACGCCGAGGAGCCGACCGACCTCGAGCGCTATGCGGAAATCGTCGTACCGGCCGTACGCTCGACCGGACTGGAGTTGATCGTCGAGCCGGGTCGATACATGGTGGGCAATGCCGGAGTGCTGATCAGCCGCGTGCTGTACCGAAAGCGGAGCGGCGGCAAGGAGCTGCTCGTCGTCGACGCCGGCATGACCGATCTGCTCCGGCCATCGCATTACAACGCGTATCACCGCATCGAGGGCGTCGAGTCGGTCGACGGCAGATCGCGCGTCGACGTCGTGGGGCCGGTGTGCGAGAGCGGAGACTTTCTGGCGCTCGATCGCGAGCTCGAGGACCTTCGCGCCGGCGATCTGCTCGCCGTGCACTCCGCGGGGGCGTACGGATATGTGATGGCGTCGAACTACAACACACGCGGCAAGCCGGCCGAAGTGCTGGTCGACGGGGACCGGTTCGCGCTCGTGACCGCCCGTGAAAGCTACGAACACCTCGTGATGCCCGAGCTTCTCGAGCCGGACTGGAGGGTCGACTGATGCTCATCGGACTGATGGCGGATTCGCACGATCGCGTGCCTGCAATCCGCGAGCTGCTCGAGCGCCTGACGGAGCATGGCGCCGGCATGGTGCTGCACGCCGGCGACTACTGCTCGCCATTTTCGCTCGCGCCGTTCCTGGAACTGAGCATTCCCTTCGCCGGTGTCTTCGGTCGTAACGATGGGGATCGAGAAGGGCTCAAAGCGTTCGCGGCGAAGGGCGTGGGCATCGAGCTGTTCGAGTCGCCCCACAGCCTCGAGGTTGGCGGGCGTCGCATTCTGCTCGTGCACGACCTCGGTGAAGTGGCGGAGCGGTCGCTGGAGTCGCACGAGATCATCGTGCACGGCTTCACGCATCAGCAGGAGATTCGTGAGCTCGCGGGCGGCGCCATCATCGTGAATCCCGGCGAAGCGTGCGGATGGCTGCACGGTGTCCCTGCCGCGGCCGTACTCGACCTCGAGACGAAGGTCGTCGAATTCATTTCCCTGACGGAGCCCGCGTGGAAGGTGTGAAAGGCACGAGCCGCATCCTGATCATCGATTACGGCTCACAGTTTACGCAGCTGATCGCGCGTCGCGTTCGCGAGGCGCGCGTGTATTCGGAGATACACCCGCCGACGCGCACGATCGGCTGGATTCGCGAGTGGAAGCCGACAGGCATCATTCTGAGTGGAGGTCCAAACTCGGTATACGGCGAGGACGTGCCGAGCGCCGAACCGGAGCTTCTCGACGTCGCGCCCGTGCTCGGGATCTGCTATGGGATGCAGCTCATCGCGCATCTGCAGGGCGGCGCGGTGGTCGACGCGGGCAAGCGGGAATACGGTCGCGCCGAGCTGATCATCGACGAGCCAAATGGGCTATTCTCCGGATTCGATTCGGGCGAGAAGACTCCGGTCTGGATGAGTCACGGCGATCACGTCGATGTGCCGCCGCCCGGCTTCCGCGTGACCGCGAGAAGCGGGAGCGTGCCCATCGCGGCGATGCGTCACGAGACCAAACCGGTCCACGCCGTTCAGTTCCATCCGGAAGTCGCGCACACGGCGCGAGGCGCCGACATCATCGCGAACTTCGTGTTCGACGTCTGTGGCGCGCACCCATCCTGGACGCCGGGCACGTTCATCGAAGAAGAGACGGCGCGCATTCGCGAACGCGTCGGCGATTCCCGCGTGATCTGTGGCCTGTCCGGCGGTGTCGACTCCGCGGTTGCTGCGGCTCTCGTGCACCGCGCGATCGGGGATCAGCTCACGTGCATTTTCGTCGACACGGGGCTTCTGCGGCTCCACGAGCGTGATCAGGTCGAACGCACGTTCAGATCGCACCTCGGCATCAACCTCGTGACCGTTCGCGCGGAGGATCGGTTTCTGAGCGCGCTCGCTGGTGTCGAGGATCCGGAAAAGAAGCGAACGATCATCGGACACACGTTCATCGACGTGTTCGAGGATGCATCCGCCGGCGTCGGTGAGGGCGTCGACTACCTGGTGCAGGGCACGCTGTATCCCGACGTCATCGAGAGCGCGTCACCTCGTGGCGGGCCATCCGTGACGATCAAGACGCATCACAACGTCGGCGGCCTCAAGCCCGGCATGAAGTTCAAGCTCATCGAGCCGCTTCGTGAGCTGTTCAAGGACGAGGTCCGCAACGTCGGCCGCGAGCTCGGTCTCCCCGAAGAAATCGTTGGCCGCCACCCCTTTCCGGGGCCGGGGCTGGCGATTCGCGTGCTGAGCGACGTCACACCGGACAAGCTCGATGTCCTGCGCAAAGCGGACGCGATCTACCTCGAGGAGATTCGATCCGCCGGCCTGTACGACGACATCTGGCAGGCCTTCGCCGTCCTGCTTCCGGTGCGCTCGGTCGGCGTGATGGGGGACTATCGCACGTACGAAAACGTCGTTGGCCTGCGTGCGGTGACGAGCACCGACGGCATGACGGCGGACTGGTTCCCGTTCCCGCACGACGCGCTCGGCCGGATCTCGAACCGGATCATCAACGAAGTGCGTGGCGTGAATCGGGTTGTCTACGACATCAGCTCGAAGCCGCCGGCCACGATCGAGTGGGAGTAGGACCGGTTCCCGCTACACTCCTTTCTCCTCGAGAAGCTTCATGAACTCGGCAGACGTCTGCAGCCCGACGAGCCTGTCCGGGACGTCCGGTTCCTTGCTGAACTGCGCGATCTTGCCGAGAACCGGTAGGTACTGATTCGATACTTCGAGCGGTGGCGCGACGATCAGGAAGAAGAACTTCACGGGCTTCTCATCGATCGCCTTGAAGTCGACCCCTTCGGACTTCCGCCCGAACGCGACACGCAGCTTGTTCACAACGAGCGAACGGCAGTGCGGGATCGCGATGCTCCGTCCGATGCCCGTCGAACCGAGATTCTCGCGGCGTTTCAACATCTTGAACAGCATCCCCTCGGACTTTTCGTCCAGCTTGAGGAGGCTGATCATTTCCTTCAGGATGTCGTCTTTCGACGTCCCCTCGAGCTCCAGCTTGACCGCGTCTTCCGAGAAGAATTCGCGCAGTTCCATCGTTCCCCAATCGTCGTAGAAAAGAGGGGCACCCTCCGGCGCCCCACAGCCGCCCGAAGTTATCCGACTCGGCAAGTCGTGTCAAATCTTCACGTTGCACGACTTCTGAGGCCGAGTTAGGTTCCGCGTATGCGCTTCCCGTACCCCGTCGACCACGACATCCCGGTCATCCTGGCGCCCATGGCGGGGGTGTCGGAGTCGCCGTTCCGCCGCCTGTGCCGCAAGCACGGGGCGGACGTCGTCGTCACGGAATTCCTCTCGGCCGAGGGCATCCGACGCGAGAACGAGGCGACGCTGAGCAAGCTTCGTTTCGGTCCGGACGAGCGCACGATCGGCGTTCAGATCTTCGGTGCCGACCCGCAGGCCATGGGTGACGCGGCGCGCCTCGTGACCGACGTGTTTCAGCCGGACTTCATCGACATCAACTTCGGCTGCCCCGTCAAGAAGGTCGTGAAGCGGAACGGCGGGTCGGGATGTCTTCGCGACCTCGGGCTCGTCCAGGACGTCATCCGGGCCGTCGGCCAGGGAACGTCGCTGCCCGTGACGGTGAAGATCCGAAGCGGGTGGAACGAAGAGATGCGTGACCCAGTGGCGATCGGGCTGCGGTGTCAGGACGCTGGTGCGCGCGCTCTGACGCTGCATCCGCGGACCCGCACGCAGATGTACTCCGGCAATGCGCGGTGGGACGAGATCGCGGCTGTCGTTGCCGCGCTGGACATCCCGGTCATCGGCAACGGAGACATCAAGACGGCCGCCGACGCGCTACGGATGCGCGCGCATACCGGCTGCGCCGCCGTCATGATCGCTCGCGGCTCGTTCGGTCAGCCCTGGATCTTCGCGCAGGCCCGCGCCCTCATCGACGGCGCGGAGGTCCCACCGACGCCCGCCATCGAGGAGCGATTCGCCATCGCGCTCGCGCACGCTGCCATGGTGCAGGCCTACGAGGTCGACCCGGAAGGTGCCGCCATCGAATTCCGCAAGCACCTCGGATGGTACGTCAAGGGGCTGCCCAGCTCGGCGGAGCTGCGCCGCCGCCTGCACGCGGTGAACAGCTTCAGCGAGGTCGAGGGAATTTTCGGCGACTATCTGCGTTGGCTCGAGAGTCGCTCGTTCGATCACGCGGCTTCCGAAGTCGCCGACGAGGACACTGCGGAGCTGGAGACGGCCGAGGCGTGATTCGCGACCGTGTGCTGGCACTGCTTCGGCAGGTCGCAGACGGTCAGCTGGACATCCACGCAGCGCTCGATCGACTTGCCGGGGATCCCATCGAATCGCTGCCCTTCGCGACGATCGATCACCACCGCGCGCTCCGACAGGGCTATCCCGAAGTCATCCTCGGCCAGGGGAAAACGACGGAGCAAATCGTCGCCATCGCCGAGCGGATCGCGGCCCGCGGTGAAGGCTTTCTCGTCACGCGCGCCGACGAGGCCGCGCGCGCCGCGTTGGCCGCCGGCTTCAGCGGCCTGGCGATCAACGAGCTGGGTCGCTGCGTGTACCTGGCGCCGTCCGAGCCGGCTCCGCGTGGTCGCGGGACGATTCTGATCGTGACCGCGGGCACCAGCGACCTGCCTGTCGCCGAGGAGGCTGCGGTCACGGCGACGGCGCTTGGAAACGACGTCGACCGGCTGACTGACGTCGGTGTCGCCGGGATCCATCGAGTGCTGTCCGGGGCAGCGTCGCTGACGCGAGCAGCCGTCGTGATCGTCGTCGCCGGCATGGACGGCGCGCTTCCGTCGGTGGTCGGCGGGCTCGTTTCGACCCCGGTCATCGCGGTTCCCACGAGCGTCGGTTACGGCGCGAGCTTCGGCGGCGTCGCGGCATTGCTCGCCGCGCTCAACAGTTGCGCGTCAGGCGTAACGGTCGTCAACATCGACAATGGATTCGGTGCCGCCGTCGCGGCATCCCGGATCAATCACGCCTCGATCTCGTAGCCTCCCGATACACTCGTTCTCGTGGGCAAAACGCGGATCTGGATCAATCTGACCGCGGTAGCCTCGTGGGTCCTCGCTCTTGCCGGCATGCTGGCGCTGGCCTGGGGAGCGCAGGCACCTGTGTGGGCATCCGGTGCCGCCGCCGCCGCGTCCGTCGCGGCCGTGACGTACGCGTGGCTGCTCATCAGCCAGCGTCTCGATCCACCGCTCCGAGAGTCGATTCCGCAGTATCTCGCCACGGCACTTGCGCCTGTTACCTGGCTCGCTGCCGCCTCGGGCGGGCCCGGCTCGCCTGCCGTCGTCGCGCTCGCACTCGGCGTCCGGGTTGTAGCCGGCGCCGAGAACATCCGCACCGCAATTTCGGTCGCGGCGGGCGCGCTCGTCGCGCTGACCGCGATCCACTACTCGGTCGGCGGAACGATCGCCTTCTCCGACATGCTCGGCGGTGGCGTTGTCTTCGCCGCCATCGCGTTGTTCCCGGCCTGGCAAGTCAAGCGCGCCCAGGAAAATGCCAAACGTCGGCGCCGGGCTTCGCGCTCCGATAGCGTCTACGGCGCCGAGCGCACGAACACTCCGCGCGCGTTCGAGGCAATGCCCTCGGATCTCCGGCGCGGCGTCGAGGTCACGCGCCAGGAGGCGGAGGAGCGCCGGCAGACCGAAGTCCTCAGTCGCTATCTGTGCGACGTTCGAGACGCTCTCGGGGCCGACGAGGTGACCTTCTGGCGGTGGACTGGCGCTCGGGATACGCTCGTCGCCGCGGCCTGCTCGGGCGAGGGGGCTGAAACCGAGCCGACCAAGTTCAATCATGCGGAATGGCTTCCCCTCGTGAAATGGTCCGCTGAAGAGCGGATTGTGCACTTCGACGACGGCAAGCCGGGCCCTCGTGTGGCGATGGGCCCCGTGGCTGGCCTCAAGCGCGCCTTTGGGGCGTTGAGCATTTCCGCGGAAGCTGGGCTCAAACCGTCGCGCGACGAGCTGAAGGAGTGGGTGCCGCGGTACACGGCCCAGGTCGCGGTCCTGGCCGAGCTTCTCGAGACCCGTGAAGAGGTCGGGCGGCAGAATCGTCGGACGCAGGCGCTCCTACGCGCCGCCCAGCAGTTCCAGTCCAACCGGACGATCGAATCGCTCGGCCGCTCGATCTCCGAAACCGCCTTGGAGGTCACGTCAGCAGCGCGTGGTGCCCTTGTGCGCTGGCACGCCAACTCCAACGACGGCGAGGTCCAGAGCGTCTCCGAGGGCCATCGCATCGCGGAAGGGTGGCCGATCAGCGAGGATTCGCAGGTCGGCACGATGTGCAAGAACGGGCTCCCACAGGTGTGGGAAGACGCGCGCATGATCGCGCGGCATACCCGAATCTATGGCGCATGGGAAACACCGCGCCCGATCGGCTCGCTCGCGATTATCCCGCTCAAGCGTGAGGCCGGCGTCATCGGCGCGATCGTAATCGAGGGCGACGAGCCCGGCGACGTGTTGATCGCGGAGGTCCGCAACGTCCGACTGCTCGCGGCCATTGCCGCCGTGTCGCTCGAGACAATGTGGGAGATCGAGGAAGTCACTCGCCGCGCCAGAACGGACCAGTTGACCGGGCTAGCGAACCGGCGCCATTTCGACGAGCAGATGACGCGCGTGTTGGCCGAAACGGACCGATTCGGTGGATCGGCGTCGCTGGTCGTGGCGGACATCGATAACTTCAAGGCGGTCAACGACACGTTCGGACACGACGGCGGCGACGTCGTACTGCAGAGTGTCGCCCAAGCGTTCCAGGACGGCGTCCGGAATGTCGATACCTGCGCCCGGTATGGTGGAGAGGAGATCGCAGTGCTCCTCCCGCAGACCAGCATGGACGGCGCGCGCGACTTCGCGGAACGACTTCGGAAGGCGATCCAGTCGCGCGCGGTGCTGCATGCCGGCCGCGAGATCACGGTCACCGCCTCCTTCGGTGTCGCGACGTATCCCGACAGCGTGGTGACGCACGATGCGCTGTTTCCGACGGCAGACCGGGCGTTGTACCAAGCCAAGGCGGAAGGGCGAAACAGGGTGCGCTGTGCTATCCCAGGCGCTGTTCAGAAGGCGACTTAGCCGCTTCGTTTCGAGTCGATTCGAGATGGTCGGCGAGGTTGAAACGCCCCCGTCGCTCGATTAGGTTTGAGTCACGGGGGCGACTGGCTTCGACGGGGTTAGTGAAGCTGTGGCCGCGTGCCCAGGTACTCGGGTCCCTGGTAAAACACTCGGGAAAATCACAACTGCCAACAACAACCTGGCAATGGCTGCGTAACGTCTAGGCGTTACAGCACCTGCCCATGGGGAAGCCCGCCCGAGGCGGCTTCATGGGTATCGCAAACTCGGGATAGCCCTGCGGTGCGCTCTCCGGCGCAGGGCGAAAGTTTAGAGAGCTTGTCCAGGAGTGGGCCGCCCACTGGCCAGCGACTGGAGACATCAACCGGTGGGCTACGCACGTAGACGCTGTGGTCGATCTATTCTCGGACCCGGGTTCAATTCCCGGCGCCTCCATCAAACGAAACGGCCCCGCCTTTGGCGGGGCCGTTTCGTTTGAGCTATCAGCCAGCAGCCATCAGCCATCAGCCATCACCTCTAACGGCGTCAGTAGGCGGCGGCGACTTCCGACGCAGCTTGAATGACGGAGCGGCCCGCTCGGCGGCTGCAGCGGATACACGCTCCAACGACGCGAGCATGCGTCTGACTTCGGAAATCGAGGCTTGGACGGCATCGCACGTTTGGCGTGTGAGATACCAAGTCGTGCGCGAGGGTTACGTAATACGACAGTTCGCTAGCGGAGCCAAGAGAAGTCTGAGAGTGCCGAGCAAGCTCCGCATCGCTGTTCTTCCCGCATCCCTCCGCGATGTTCGCGGAGATCGAGACCGCTGCACGACGCGCCTGCGAGACCAGCCCAAACAGCTCATGCTTGGGCCACCGCGCGGTCTCGTGATGCATCGCGATCGTGACTGCGTGCGCCCTGTGCCACACCGCGAGCTTGGTGAAGTCTCCCATGGCTGTCCGCGTTGAGCCGCAGATAACCTGATAGCGATTTGGACGTCCAGCATGATCGCTTCTACGCGACTCGGACCATCCGAACGCAGTTTCTAGCTGATGGCTGATGGCTGATGGCTGATAGCTGCATCGCTATGGCTGAGAGCTGCATCGCTATGGCTGATGGCTGCCGTGCTGCGGCTGATGGCTGGCGGAGCATCCGCCAACGCCGCCTGCGCGGCCGCCAGGCGGGCAATAGGGACTCTGAATGGAGAACACGACACGTAGTCGAGCCCCAGCTGATGACACAGCGTGACGCTGCGCGGCTCGCCGCCGTGCTCTCCGCAGATCCCGACCTTGAGCGTCGGACGCACGCGGCGACCGTCTTCCACGGCCATTCGAATGAGCTTCCCGACGCCCGCCGCGTCGAGCACGCGGAATGGGTCGTCCGGCAGGATTCCTTTCTCCACGTAGAAGGGCAGGAATCGGCCGGCGTCGTCGCGGCTCAGACCCAGCGTCGTCTGTGTCAGGTCGTTGGTTCCGAACGAGAAGAACTGCGCCGTGGCGGCGATCTCGTCGGCGGTCAGTGCGGCTCGCGGAAGCTCGATCATCGTGCCGATCAGATACGGCACGGGCTCGCCCATGCCGCCAAGCACCTGGCGCGCCACATCCTCGATGATGGCCCGCTGATGCTCGAATTCGCGCGCCGTCGCGACGAGCGGCACCATGATCTCGGGCTGCACGTCGATCCCACGGCGGGACGCGCGTACGGCGGCTTCGAAGATCGCGCGCGCCTGCATCTCGGTGATCTCCGGATACGTGATCCCGAGACGACAACCGCGATGTCCGAGCATCGGGTTCGTCTCGCGGAGCGACTCCACAACCCGGTTCAGCTCGTCCCGCGCCATGCCTAACGTTCGTGCCAGCAGCTTCGATTCCTCGCCACCGTGTGGGAGGAACTCGTGCAGTGGCGGATCGAGGAGCCGAATCGTGACAGGGAATCCCGTCATCGCCTCGAAGATGCCCTCGAAGTCGGCGCGCTGCATGGGCAGCAGCTTTGCCAACGCGCGCCGTCGTCCGGACTCGTCGCGCGCCACGATCATCTCGCGCATGGCGGTGATCCGGTCGCCTTCGAAGAACATGTGCTCCGTGCGACACAAGCCGATGCCCTCGGCGCCGAACTGACGTGCTACCCGCGCGTCCTTCGGTGTGTCGGCGTTCGCCCGAACCTTCAGGCGACGCACGTCGTCCGCCCAGGCGAGCACATTCGAGAACGACTGGTACATCGGAGCGCGCGAGGCGGGCAGGGCACCGCTCGTCACGCGAACGATCTCGCTCGGAATGGTCGGCAGATCGCCAATGAATACCCGGCCTGTCGCGCCGTCGAGCGTGATCCAGTCACCCTCGGACACGGTGGTCCCGTTGACGCTGAACGTGCGGCGTTCGACGTCAATGTGAATGTCTTTGCACCCGACGACGGCGCACTTGCCCATGCCACGCGCCACCACCGCGGCGTGGCTCGTCATGCCGCCCCGCGCGGTGAGGATGGCGCGGGCGGCGACGATGCCGTGAAAGTCCTCCGGCGTCGTCTCATCCCGCACGAGGATGACCGCCTGTCCCTTGGCAGCGAGCTGCTCTGCGGCGTCCGGGTCGAACACCGCGCGACCTGCCGCTGCGCCCGGACTCGCCGGTAGGCCGAGGCAGACCGGCCGGGCGCGCGCCTGAGGGTCGATGATCGGATGCAGGAGCTGGTCGAGCTGATCGGCGACGACGCGATTCACCGCCTCCGCGCGGGAGATGAGACCTTCGTCGACCATTTCGCTTGCGATGCACACGGCAGCCGCCGCCGTGCGCTTGCCGGTGCGGGTCTGCAGCAGATACAGCTTCCCGCGCTCGACCGTGAACTCGATGTCCTGCATGTCGCGAAAATGCCGTTCGAGCCGGTCCTTGGTGTCCAGCAGCTCGGCGTAGGACCCGGGCAGACGGTTCGCCATCTCGTCAATGTCGAGCGGCGTGCGAATGCCGGCCACGACGTCCTCGCCCTGGGCGTTCACGAGGAATTCGCCATAGAACCGACGCTCGCCCGTGGACGGATTCCGTGTGAACGCGACGCCCGTTCCGGAATCATCCCCGAGGTTGCCGAACACCATCGCGACGACGTTGACGCCCGTGCCTAACGTCTCGGGGATGCTGTTCACCCTGCGGTAGTCGACTGCCTTCTTCAGCGTCCAGGATGTCCAGACCGCCTCGATGGCGCCCCACAGCTGCACCTGCGGGTCCGTCGGGAACGACTGCCCGGTCTGATTTCGCACGACCGCTTTGTATTCCTCGGCGAGGTTTCGCAGCGCGCCTTCGCTCAGCTCGGCGTCGGTCTCTACTCCCTCGGTCATGCGTTTCGCGCGCAGCAGATGCTCGAAGTTCTGGATCGGGACGCCGAGCACGACGTCCGAGTACATCTGGATGAAGCGGCGGTACGAGTCGTACGCGAAGCGTGCACTGCCGCTCTGCCGCGCGAGTGCCACCACCGTGCGGTCGTTCAAGCCGAGATTGAGAATCGTCTCCATCATGCCGGGCATCGACACCGGCGCGCCCGACCGGACAGAGACGAGCAGCGGGTTCGTCGTATCCCCGAACCCGCGTCCTGTCGCCTCTTCGAGTCGACGGACGTGGGTCGCGACCTCATCGCGAAGCGACTCGGGGAACGTGCCGCGCTGCAGATATTCGACGCAGACGGAGCACGCGATGGTGAACCCCGGCGGCACCGGCACGCCGAGGTTCGTCATCTCGGCGAGGTTCGCGCCCTTGCCGCCAAGCACGTCGCGCATCTCGCGCGTGCCCTCGGCCTTGCCGTTGCCAAAGAAGTAAACGAGCATCGGTGACCGGTGTGCGGCAGTCGTTATGCAGCGGTGGCGATCAGCACCCGCAGCCGAATCGCAGCTTGTCGGGGTCGGTGGGCGGCGGCGTCGGATAGTCGCCCGAGAAGCACGCGTGGCAAAAGCCACTCGGGCCATCAGGCACCGATTCGAGCATCCCATCCAGCGACAGATAGCCGAGCGTATCGACCCCAATGTGGGCGGCGATTTCGTCGGTGGTCAGGTTCGCTGCGATGAGCTCCTCGCGATTCGGCGTGTCGATGCCGTAATAGCAGGGTCCGGTGATCGGCGCCGACGACACCCGCATATGCACTTCCCGCGCCCCAGCCGCCCGTACCATGGCCACGAGCCCGCGCGTCGTCGTGCCTCGGACGATCGAGTCGTCGACCATCACGACACGCTTGCCCTCGAGCACCTCGCGAACCGCGTTGTATTTCACTTTCACTTTCGCGTCGCGGCCGGCCTGCGTGGGCTGGATGAACGTGCGGCCGACGTAGTGATTGCGGATCAGCGCGAGCTCCAGCGGAAGCCCCGACTGCTCGGCGAATCCTAACGCGGCGGAGTTCGAGGAGTCGGGAACGCTGAACACGAGATCCGCCCCGGGCGCCGGACACTCCTTCGCCAGGCGTCGTCCCAGCGCGCGGCGCGCCCGGTCCACCGACCCGCCGAACACGCGGCTGTCAGGGCGGGAGAAGTACACGTATTCGAAGACGCAGCGGCGCATGTCGGTCGTCGCGAACGGCCTGATGGAGCGGAAACCATTCGAGTCGATCGCGACGATCTCACCGGCCTCGACTTCGCAGTACACCGAGGCACCAACGATGTCCAGCGCGCAGGTCTCGGACGCGACCACGTACGCGCCTTCGGGTGTCCGACCGACGACGAGTGGCCGCCAGCCGCGCGGATCGCGCGCCGCGAGCATGGTCTTGCCGATCACGACCAGCAACGAGTACGCCCCTTCAACCCCAGTGAGTGCCTCGGCAAGCTTGCCTTCCGGCGCTTCGGCGGACGACTTCGCGAGGCGATGCACGAGCACTTCGGAGTCCATCGTCGACGAGAAGATGGAGCCCTGGTCCTCGAGCCCACGACGGAGCTCGGTCGCGTTCGTGAGGTTGCCGTTGTGAGCGAGCGCGATGTGGCCGCCGCGAAACCGCGCAAGCACCGGCTGCGCGTTCTCAATGGTCGAGGACCCGGCCGTGCTGTACCGCGTGTGCCCGATCGCCAGCGTCCCTTCGAGCGAGCCGATGGTGCTGCCGTCGAATCCATCGGACACGAGTCCCATCTTCCGGGCGACGCGCGCGCTGCCGTCGGCGTCGATCGCCACGATGCCGGCCGATTCCTGACCGCGGTGCTGCAACGAGTACAGCCCGAGGTGCACGACCGACGCCGCCTTCGGAAGTCCCTGCACACCGAATATGCCGCACATGAGTCAGTTACTCACTGTCGAAGATGCCTCGACCGCCAGCGCATCATCGGCGACGGCGACGCGGGTCATGATGGACGGAATCGCGTCGTGATACGCCGCCGCGATCTCCGAAACGGGCGAGACGATCTCGCCCCCCGCATAACGAATGCGGAACGGTCGTTCCTGCGGCTCGACCGCGCCAATGCGTCGCGCCGGGACACGGTGCACGGCAGCGATGCGCTCCACGTCGCCCGGTGCGCTCGTCGAGACGATGATGCGTGCCTGCGCCTCACCGAACAATAGCGCCCGCGGCGGCAGCGACGACCACGCGGTGAGGTCGATGCTCGCGCTCACCACCCGCTCTCGATTCGCCATGACGCACTCGGCGAGCGCGACCGCCAGCCCGCCCTCACTGCAGTCGTGCGCGGATGAGACGACGTCGGCCTTGATCGCCTCGAGGAGCGCGTCGATCAGCGCTCGCTCCGCCCGCAGATCACAGCGAGGCGGCGCGCCCGCGGTCACACCGTGGATGCGCGCGAGATACTCCGACCCTCCGAGCTCATTGGTCGGCTCGCCGAGGAGGATGATGGTATCGCCGGCGGTCTGGAAGGTGGCGCGCGTGACGTGGTCGATGTCGTCGATCAGTCCTACCATCCCGATCACGGGGGTGGGGTACACGGCGCCGTTCGGGCTCTCGTTGTACAGCGACACGTTGCCGCCCGTCACCGGTGTGCCTAACGCCTCACAGGCGTCCGCCATTCCGCCAACCGCTTCGCGGAACTGGAAGAATACCTCGGGCCGTCGGGGGTTACCGAAGTTGAGGCAGTTCGTGATGGCCAGGGGGCGGGCGCCCGTGCACGCCACGTTGCGTGCCGCTTCGGCGACCGCGATGCGCCCGCCCATCCGCGGCTCGAGGTAGACATATCGGCCATTGCAGTCCGTCGTCACCGCGATCGCCTTCCGCGTGCCGCGCAGCCGCAGCACCGCGGCGTCGCCACCCGGGCCGATGACGGTGTTCGTGCGAACGGACGTGTCGTACTGCCGATAGACCCAGCGCTTGCTCGCGATCGTCGGTGCCGACAGCAGCGCACGCAACGTCCACGTTGCGTCGCGCTCCTCGGGCTTTTCCGGAATTGCGTTCACGTCGCGCGCACGCAGCGCCACCACGGCCGCGCTCTCCTTCGCGTCCGGGTGGTAGACCGGACAATCAGTCACGAGACGCGAGCCCGGGAATTCCGCGACGACGCGATCGCCCTCCGTGACGCGATACACCGGCTCGGCGATCACCTCGCCGATGACTTCAGCCGAGAGATCCCACTTCGCGAGGATCTCCTTGACCGCGGCTTCGCGACCGCGGTGTGCGACGACAAGCATCCGCTCCTGCGATTCGCTCAGCAGGATCTCGTAGGGCGTCATGCCTTCCTCGCGCACCGGCACCTTCGAGACGTCAATGGTCACGCCAACGTCGCCGCGCGCGGCCATCTCCGCGGACGACGACGTCAGGCCGGCAGCGCCCATGTCCTGGATCGCGACGATGTGCCCGCTCTTGATCAGCTCGAGCGATGCCTCCAGCAGCAGCTTCTCCGTGAAGGGATCACCGACCTGTACACGCGGGCGCTTCGCGTCGCTCTCGTGGGACAGGTCCTCCGACGCGAACGAAGCCCCATGAATCCCGTCGCGGCCCGTGCGCGCGCCCACGGCGATGATCGGGTTACCGACGCCCTCTGCCTTGGCGCGAATCAGATCTTGCTCGTTCATGACGCCGACGCACATGGCGTTCACGAGCGGGTTCGTCTCGTACGCCGGATCGAAAACGACTTCGCCACCGACGGTCGGAACGCCAACCGAGTTGCCGTAGTCGCCGATGCCTTTCACGACACCGCCGAACAGGTAGCGGACGCGCGGGTGGTCGAGCGACCCGAAGCGCAGCGAGTCGAGCATTGCGATCGGACGCGCACCCATCGTGAACACGTCACGAAGAATCCCGCCCACGCCCGTCGCCGCGCCCTGGTACGGCTCCACGGCGGACGGATGGTTGTGCGATTCGATCTTGAACGCGACGGCAATGCCGTCACCGACGGAAATGACCCCGGCATTCTCGCCGGGCCCCTGCAGGACGTATGGGGCCTTCGTCGGCAGCGTGCGCAGGATCGGTCTCGAATGCTTGTAGGAGCAGTGCTCGCTCCACAGCGCACTCACGATTCCCAGCTCGGTGAACGTGGGCACGCGCCCGAGCATGTCGACCAGTCGCTGGTACTCGTCAGGCGTCAGCCCGTGCTCGGCAACGAGCGCCGGCGTGATGACCGGGTCGCCGGGGCGGGGGAGTGCGCTCACCCGCGTCGCCCGAACATTGAGCTGAAGAACCTCGTGACGCCACTTTCGTGGGCGTGCTCGAGCAACTCGATCTCACCGACGTCGAGCCAGACGCCCCCGCAGTCCGCGCATTGATCGACCTTGACGTGATGGTGCTCCATTTCCTTCAGTTCTCCCCCGCATTTCGGGCACTTCATGTAATGCGCCTTGCGATCGCTCTTCGCGCGCGCGGCGTCGAGCGACGCACGGCGTTCCTTGATCAACTCGGCGTTCAGCTTCGCGAAGTACTCGTCTTCATTGCGACTGGGCCTCTGTTCGGCGGACATGTCGAGGAAAAGGTTGAGAGTCGGAAAGGACGCAGGACCGTGCGGTCGCGATCAGACGCCGACGCGCTCGAGCACCGATTCGAACAGCGCGACGCCATCCGCCGAGCCCACGACGGCTTCTGCCGCACGCTCCGGGTGGGGCATCAACCCCAACACGTTGCCGCGTTCGTTGACGATGCCGGCAATCCCGCGAGCCGAGCCGTTCGGGTCGTGCGCGGGATCAACCTCACCGGCGGCATTCACGTACCGAAACACGACCTGGCCATTCTGCTCGAGCCGATCGAGTGTCGCGTCGTCCGCGGTGTATCGCCCGTCGCCGTGCGCGATCGGCAGCCGCAGCAGTTGACCTGACGCGTACTGATTCGTGAAGCGCGTGTCGGTGTTTTCGACGCGCACGCGACACAGCTCGCTCACGAACTGCAAGCTCTGGTTCCGGAGCAGCGCACCCGGCAGCAGCCCGGCCTCGCACGCGATCTGGAAGCCATTGCAGATTCCGATCACCGGACCGCCACGGTCTGCATGGGCGACAACCTCACGCATGATGGGCGAGAAGCGCGCGATGGCGCCGGCTCGCAGGTAGTCACCGTAGCTGAACCCACCCGGCAGTATCACGACGTCCGCGCCGCGGAGATCGTGGTCTTTGTGCCAGAGCCATACGGCTTCCTGACCCAGCACGTCGTTCACCGCGAGAAATGCGTCCTCGTCGGAGTTCGAGCCCGGGAACTTGACGATGCCGAATTTCATGCCTGCTCCACGTTGGCGATCTCGAAGTCCTCCGTCACCGGATTGGCGAGCAGCTTGGCGCACATGTCGCGGACAACGCGCTCGGCCGATTGTGCTTCGGGCGCGTCGGCGTCGATGACGAGGTGTCGCCCCACGCGCACGTCCCGGACGCCAGCGAATCCAAGCGAGTGCAGCGCGTCAGCCACCGCCTTCCCCTGCGGGTCCAGCAGGCCGCGCCGAGGGACGATGTGAACGGCGACACGATATCGACTCATGGTTCGCGATCCTCGGGCTTGGGATTGGTGGCAGGCGGGTTCGGACGATCGCCCCGGGACCGGCGACGCCGACGCCGCCGTCGGTTCGTCGGTTCCTGAGCGTCCGCTTCCTCGCCGTTCGACGACGCGATCGCTGCTGATCGCGGGAGCGCCTCATCGTGTTCGGGGAGGTCATAAGCGAGCGTCGGATCGACATCGGCCTCTTCCTCGAGAAACACCGACCGGCGGTCGGGAACGCGGTCGAGAAAGCCGAGAGCCGCCCACTTCACCGCACCGAACAGCACGTAGGCCACCAACGCCGGAAAGATAAACTCCCGGGGAAGGAAGATGAGCCCGAGAACGCTGCCCAGCACGATCGACGTGCCGACCATCTGCCGCATTGATCTGTACCCGACTGTCGGGACCGCCGGATACGGCACATCGCTGATCATGAAGTACGCGAGCCCGACCATCAGCCAGCGCAGGATCGTGTGCCACGGCAGTTCGGCGAGCGTCCGATTGTCCGTGAAGAAGATGACGGTGTCGTTGTACAGTGACGTCTGACTGAACCAGTAGTACGTCGCGAGCGTCATCCCCGCGGCAGGGCTGGGGAGCCCGTGAAAGTGGGTCTTCGCGGTCCCGGCCTGCTCGACGTTGAAGCGCGCCAGACGAATGACGGCGCACGACGCGAAGATGAAGACGTAGATCCAGTCGGTGCCGTCCGTCCTGAGCGCCGCGAAGTACATGATCAATGCCGGCGCGAGGCCGAACGAGATCGCATCGACGAGGGAGTCGAGCTCTTCGCCGAAGCGGCTGCCGGTTCCCGTCGCTCGCGCGATGCGTCCGTCGAGCGAATCGGCAACGCCGCCGAGCACGATGAAAAACGCCGCGGTCCCGAATCGCCCGCGTGAGGCCAGCACCACGGCGTAGATGCCGCAGAACAGGTTGAACAGCGTGAAGCCGTTAGGCAGGAGGACCACGGCCCGCTTCACTTCGGGGCGCCGGAACCGCGCTCGCTTCATTTCGACGAGAACTCCGCGATGACGGTGGTGCCGGCAACGGTCGTCTCACCGGCCTTCACGTGGACGGTCGAGCCAGGCGGGACGAACACGTCGACGCGAGAGCCGAATCGGATGAGTCCCATGCGCTCGCCCTGCTCGACGCGCTCACCTTCGCGACTGTAGGTGTGGATCCGCCGAGCGATCAGGCCGGCGATCTGGCGGACGAGAATCCGCCGCCCGCCGGCCTCGAGGCCCACCGATGTCTGCTCGTTCTCGAGGCTCGACTCCTCGGTGGCGGCGTTCATGAACTTACCGGCCGTTCGATGGACATAGCGTACCGTGCCCGACACCGGATACCGGTTCACGTGCACGTTGAACACGTTCATGAAGATCGAGACCCGAACGGCACGCCCGTGGACGAACGTCGGCTCGTCCACCTCCGTGATCATGACGACCTTGCCATCGGCGGGAGCGATGACGAGCTGGTCGCCGCGCGCGCCAGTGCGCTCGGGGTCGCGAAAGAAGTACGCGACCCACAGGGCGACGAGCGTGAGCGTGAACGCCAGCAGCCAGAGCGGCCACGATCGGCGGGTGAGTGCAGCCGTGTAGGCCGCGGCCGCGATCAGCGCGGCGACGATGATGAAGGCGAGACCCTCACGAGCGAAGTTCATGACAGCCCCGCGATATCCAGATCGCTGCCCGTAATGCGTCGGTAGGCGTCGCGATACCGGGTGCTCGTCGCGTGAACGACGTTCTCCGGAAGCGGCGGTGGGGGATAATCGCCCGACCAACGGCCGGCGACTCGTTCGGCATCGAGGTAATCGCGCAACGGCTGCTTGTCGAAGCTGGGTTGTGAACGGCCGGGCGAGTATTCGGTCGCGGGCCAGAAGCGAGAGCTGTCGGGCGTGAGGACCTCGTCCACGATGATGATGCGCCCGTCGCGCGTGCCGAACTCGAATTTGGTATCGGCGATGATAATCCCGCGCGGCTCGGCCATCTCGCAGCCGCGTTCGTACACCGCGCGGGTCATCGCCTCGAGACGCTCGGTCGCCGCGTCTCCCACAATGCGCGTCATGTGCGCGACCGTGATGTTTTCGTCATGCCCCGTCTCGGCTTTCGTGGCCGGGCTGAACACCGGCGGATCGAGTCGATCGCTCTCACGCAACCCTGCTCGCAACGGCTCTCCGGCCAGCGTCCCGGACGTCCGGTACTCCTTCCAGGCCGAGCCGGCGATGTATCCGCGGATCACGCACTCGACCGGGAAGACATCCGCCCGCCAGGCGAGCATCGCGCGGCCGCGCAGGAGATCGTAGTACGGCTCGAGTGCCGGCACTTCGCGAACGATCCGGTCGGCATCGGCCGTGATCATGTGGTGGGGCACATCACCCTCGATCTGACGAAGCCACCACGCGGTGAGCTGCGTGAGAACGGCGCCCTTGTACGGAACCGTCTCTCGCATGACGACGTCGAACGCGCTCACGCGATCGGTCGCGACCACCAGCAAGCGATCGCCATCCACTTCGTAGACATCGCGCACCTTGCCGCGCCGCAGTACCGTGAGCGGGAGCGACGTCGTGGCAACGCTGGTCATACGCGCACCTCGGCGACGTCGCGCACATCCACGGCCGGTGTTCCGGCGAGGAGCGGCTCGACGATCTCTTCGAGAAACTCGTCCACCTGCGCTGCCGAACGGCCAATGAATCGCGCCGGCTCGAGCGCCTCACGCAGATCGTCCAGCGGAACCCCGTACTCGGAGTCAGTCCCGAGACGCTCGAGCATGTCGTTGCGCTTGCCGTCGTCCTTCATGGCTCGCGCGGCCGCTACGCTGTGGCGGCGGATCACTTCGTGCGCAATCTGACGATCGCCCCCGGCTTTCACGGCACGGAGGATGAGCTCCTCCGTTGCCATGAAGGGCAGCTCGTCGCCGATCCGTTGGCGAATCCGCGCCGGATGCACCTCGAGGCCGCTCGCAATGTTGATCATCAGGATGAGAATGGCGTCCGTCGCGAGAAATGCTTCGGGAATGACGAGGCGCCGGTTCGCGCTGTCGTCCAGCGTGCGCTCGAAGTACTGCACCGCGTGCGTCTGGTTCGCGTTCGGTTCGAGCGTGCCGACGAAGCGCGCCAGCGACGCGATGCGCTCCGAACGCATCGGGTTGCGCTTGTACGCCATGGCCGACGATCCGATCTGCTCGGACTCGAACGGCTCTTCGATCTCCCCGAACGCCTGCAACATGCGGATGTCGCTGCTGAACTTCGCGGCGGACGTCGCCACGCCCGACACGACGCCGAGCACCTGCGCGTCGAGCTTCCGGGTGTAGGTCTGCCCGGTCACCGACAGCGAGTGTGTGAAGTCCATCGCGGCGGTGACGCGGCGATCGAGCTCGCGGACGCGCTCATGATCGCCGTTGAACATCTGGAGAAAGCTCGCCTGCGTGCCGGTCGTCCCCTTCACGCCACGGAACGGCAGCGTGGCGCGCCGGTAATCCAGGTCCATCAGGTCGAGCACGAGATCCTGCATCCAGAGCGTCGCCCGCTTGCCCACGGTCGTGAGCTGCGCCGGCTGCAGGTGCGTGTAGCCTAACGTCGGCTCGTCGCGCCATTCCCGGGCGAACGCGGCGAGCGCGCGCAGCGCCGTGATGATCCGGCCGCGGAGCAGGTCGAGTCCGCGGCGCATGAGGATCAGGTCGGCGTTGTCGGTGACGAACGCGCTCGTCGCGCCCAGATGAATGAACGATTTCGCGGCCGGCGCGACGTCGCCGAACGCGTGCACGTGCGCCATGACGTCGTGCCGGAATCGCCGCTCGTATGCGGCGACCGCGCTGAAGTCGATGTCGTCGAGGTGCGCGCGCATCTGCGCGATCGCTTCGTCGGGGATCTTGTACCCCAGCGCCCGTTCGGCTTCCGCAAGCGCGAGCCAGAGCTGGCGCCACAGGCCGTGGCGCATCGCCGGCGACCAGAGCCGAAGCATTTCCGCCGACGCATAACGCTCGGCGAGCGGGGAACTGTATTGCGTGAGTCGCTGATCGATCTGAGGCGTCACTGAATCACGACATCCGTGTAATAGATTCTCCCGCCCCGCTCGTAGAGGATGCGGATGGCCGATCGGCCGGCGTACGTGTCGATCGCCCGTTGCACGTCGGACGCCGACGCGATGGGCACGCGGTTGATCTGGACGATGACGTCACCGCGCTGAATGCCAATGTCGTTCGAGACGCGATCGCTGACGTTGTACACGACGGCGCCGCGGCCGACACCAATCCCGCGCTCGGCGCGAATCGTCGGCGTGAGCGTCACGAGCTCCATCTCGTGCAGGACCGCCACCTTCGGCGCGCTGACTTCCGGAAGGTCCGCGATCTCGACGCTCACCGTCTGCTCGCCGCCATTCCGTCGTATCACGATAGGCACCCGATCCCCGACGCGGAGATCGAGACGCTCGGCCTCCCAATCGAACCCGTTCTTGAGCGTGCGCTGGCCGGCGCGGACGAGCTGGTCGCCCGGCTGAATGCCGGCGCGCGCTGCTGGCGAGCCCGGAACGATTGCACTGACGAACACCCCCGCGTTCAGCGCGGCGCGCGGGTTGTTGCCGGTCGGCTGGGTCACTTTCACGCCGATCCACGGTTGTCGCAGGCGCCCGTGCGCGACGAGGTCCTCGGTCACCCGTTTCGCGCGATTGATCGGGATCGCGAACCCCAGACCGACCGAGCCGCCGCTCGGTGAATAGATCGACGCGTTGACGCCGATGACGACACCGTCCGCATTGACGAGCGGGCCGCCGGAGTTCCCGGGGTTGATCGACGCGTCCGTCTGGATCATGTCGACATACGCGCCCCCTCCTTCCGCTTGGCCAATGAGGTTGCGACCTGTCGCGCTGATGACGCCCGCGGTGACGCTCGGCTCCGTGTTGCCGAGGAGGAAGCCGTAGGGGTTGCCGATGGCGATCGCCCACTCGCCGATGATGATGTCGTCGGAACTTCCGAGGGGAGCGATCGGCAGATTGCGCGCGTCGATCTTGAGGACGGCGAGGTCGTTCTGCTCATCCACGCCGAGCACCTTGGCCGGGAACGTCTTCCCGTCACGCATTGCGACGGACACGCGCGTTGCGCCGCTGACGACGTGCGCGTTCGTGACGATCGTGCCGTTCGGGTCCGTGATGAAGCCCGAGCCGAGCCCCGCTCCGATGCGCTCGCCCGACTGCCGTCCCGCGATCCAGTCGAACGGGTCGACGGGGACGCGCTCGACGACCTCGGTCTGAACGGTGACCACGGCGGGCGCGACGCGAGCAACCGCTTCCGTAATGGCGTTGCGTCGCGAGGCGGAAACCGATTGCGGTACAGGCCGGGCAGCCGTCGAGACCGTTTGTGCGAGTGAATCTGCGGGGCTGGCTCCCTGGCACCCCGCCACGACTGCGGCAATGACTGCGGAAAAAACGATGTACCTCGGCGGCATCAGGTGACTCTGGTTCGATGAGTGCGGCTGAGATCGGTCAGAAACTGGTCGAGCCCGCGATCCGTCAGCGGATGCAAGAGCAGGGCGCGCAACACGTCGCTCGAGACGGCAATCGCGTCCGCGCCGGCGAGGGCACAGCCAGTGAACTGCGCGGCGTTGCGCGGCAGCGCGGCGAGCACGTCGCACTCGACGCCGTGCATCGTGAAAACCTGATGAATCTCGGCGATCGTGTCCACGCCGTCGTGGCCCTGCGCGTCGAGCAGGTCGACGTGGACGCAGACGGTGCCGGCGCCCGCTTTCGCCGCGAGCACTGCCTGGGCCGCATTGAACACGAGTGTCGAGGCAACTCGCACGCCCTCCGCGCGCAGCCGTTTCATGGAGGAAATGGCGTCCTCCACGAACGGGATCTGCACGATGACCGAGTCGGAGAGCTTCGCGAGCTCACGTGCGTCACGATAGATCTCGGCCGAATGGATCGCGCCGATCGTCACCGCGACCGGCAAGGAGGCCACGCGACAGATATCCGCCAGCAGGTCGTTCGCGCCGGCGGGGTG
>Ga0105249_10000201_pt1 | contig 68199 bp, 53 predicted proteins | sample KBSS44metaG_FD_81522 | JGI IMG/M metagenome (GOLD analysis project Ga0105249, IMG submission 81522) | Switchgrass rhizosphere microbial communities from Kellogg Biological Station, Michigan, USA - KBS S4-4 metaG | ecosystem: Host-associated > Plants > Roots > Rhizosphere > Soil | place... | reverse complement strand
GGATCCAGTGGCCGCGCGCTGCGCGCTTGCCACTGGCTACCATCCTTCCGCGCCTGCCGGCGCGAGGAAACCACAACGGCAACCGGCTGGGTTTCGCAAGCTGAGTCAATGGATCAATTTCAACATCCATTGGGTGCACTTCCAAGTTGAATCTGCGGATGACAAATGAAAACTGAGAAATGACATATAGCCCCCAGCTCTTTGCCCTTAGCTCTTGCCCTTGTTATTTGGTCGGAACAAAACGAGCGTCCCAGTGTCTAAGCATTAGCTTGAGGGAATTCTGAAGTCGAATCGAAAGGGCACCACCATGCTTTTGCTGACACCGTTTGCCGCCGCCTTCTTCAACGTTTTAGCTGATATCTTTCTTTTCGCGTTAATTTCCTCAGATTGCCCCGACTGTGGATTTGAAAACCTTGGCCTACTCTTATTCGGCGGCATCCTGACCGCGGTTGCCGTAGCGGTGATCTTCACCTGGCTACGGATGCGCCGGAAAGACGCTAAAACTGAGTCCTCCTCATTTATCTCCATCAACCCGCCCAAATAGGTTGGCTGCAAGTTTCCCCGGGCTCCTGGACCACCGGTACCCACCAGTGGTTCCGATGTGCGCTCAAGTGCGTAAACTTTCCCAGCCGGCCTTCCAAGTAAATCATTGAAAAGCCAGAGCTTGTGTCGTAGTATGCGGCCGTAATCTCAAGCAAAGTTTTTTGCAGCGACTTCCTGCGTTACCCATCGCCTGGCCCAGAATGGCGACCCGCAGTTTCCGGATTGGGAATTCCCACTTCAATGATCGGGCAGACCGTTTCACACTATCGAATTCTTGAACCCCTTGGCGAAGGCGGGATGGGCAGCGTCTACCTGGCGGAAGATACGCTGCTGGGCCGTCGTGTCGCCGTTAAGTTTCCCCTTGCGCCCACTCAGGAACACGACTTTCGGGGACGCTTTCTGCGCGAGGCGCGCGCGATCTCCGAACTCAATCATCCTGCCATTGCTACCCTCTTCGATTACGGTGAAACCAGCGACGGGAATCCTTTTCTAGTGATGGAGCTCTGCCGGGGCAAGCCTCTGAGTGATCTAATCAAGAAGGGAAAGTTGACCCTGGCAAGCGCCGTTAGCGTGGTTGAGCAGGTTGCAATCGCGCTGGCCGAAGCGCATGCGCGCCAGGTGATTCATCGCGACATCAAGCCCTCGAACATCATGGTTGATGAAAAGGGGCGCGCTAAAGTCCTGGATTTTGGTTTGGCGAAACAATTAGCCAGCGACGAGGGATTACGTTCAGAACCAGAAGCGTTAACTTTGCTGTCGGCTAAAACGGCCAGCGGCGTCGTGCTGGGAACGCCGGCATATCTTTCGCCCGAACAAGCGACTGGCGAAACGGTCGATGGCCGTAGCGATTTGTTCGCCCTCGGCGCGGTCCTGTACGAGTCGATTACCGGAAAAATGCCTTTCCCCGGCAATACGCTGATTGAGATTGCGTCGAAAGTTCTGCAGGTCGATCCGGAACCCCCTTCAAGTATTAACAAGGCGATTCCGACGCAGTTGGATTTTGTGACGCTTAAGGCGCTGGCGAAGAAGCCGGAGAAGCGTTATCAGTCGGCCGCGGAAATGGCGGCCGACCTGAACTTGGTAAGTGAGCTGTTGTTGGATGAATCCAGCCAAACGCTTATTCGTCGAACATTGCCGCCGCCGTCGCTCGCCGGCAACAGCCGAACGCTGAGCAACCTTTCCCAGATTCTGCAGCGACCGCGGATTCCGATTTACTACATCCTGATCGCGCTGGTCGTGGCCCTGGTCGCGGGCGTGATTGGATTTCGGTGGTTGCGCCCGTCGCCCCATCAGCCGCCGGCCGAAGCCCAGCGCTGGTATGACGAAGGCACGAACGCCTTGCGCGAGGGCGCTTATTACCAGGCAAGCAAGGCGGTCGAGCGGGCCCTGACGATTGACGACAAATTCATGTTGGCGCACGCGCGTTTGGCCGAGGCGCTGGTGGAAATGGATTACGTCGATCGGGCCAAGGATGAATTGCTGCGGGTGAGCGCGGCGGATCGTTCCGGCTTCACGACCTTGGATTTGCTTTACCTGGACGCCATCACCGCAACGGCCCGTCATGATTTTCCCAAGGCTGTCGAGTTCTACAAGCAGATTGCACAACAAGCTTCCGACGCCGAAAAGCCTTATGTGCTGGTCGACCTCGGTCGCGCTTACGAGAAGAATGAGGAGATTCAGAAGGCGATCGAGAGTTATACGGAGGCGAGCACGCGGAATCCCCAATATCCAACGGCATTTCTGCGATTAGGAATTCTGCAGGGCCGGCAGGATCAGGTCAATGCGCTCGCGTCTTTAGCCAAGGCCGAAGCCATTTATCAGGCGCTGGGGAATATGGAAGGTCGCACGGAGGTCGTCTTTCAACGCGGCGCGCTTTTCAATAAAGGCAACAAGCTGACCGAGGCAAAGGAGCAATTGGATCAGGCCTTGAATCTGGCGCGCGCTGCCGCCAACCAGTCGCAGGAAATCAAAACGCTGTTGCAGCTAAGCAGCCTGACGGTGGACCTGGGAGACATGCCCAAGGCCACGGATTATGCGCGGCAGGCTATTGAGCTGGCACAGAAGAATGGGATGGAGAATGCGGCGACGCGCGGACTGGTCGATTTAGGCAACGCGTACCTGATTCGCGGAGACTACGCCGAAGCGGAAAAATATCTGCAGCAGGCGCTGGAAGCGGCGCAACGCAACAAGGCGCGCCGAAACGAAGCGCGGGCGAATTTCTCGCTCGCCAGCTTGCGCGTGCAACAAAGTAAGCCAGACGAGGCAGGGCGGTACCTTGAGCCGGCCCTCGCTTTTTATCAACAGGGAGGCTATCGGACAGAAGCGTCGCAGGGCATGGGCCTGCTGGCCCGTATCAACATGCACAAGGGCGACTATCAAGGCGCGCTGAAGGCCGATCAGGAAATCCTGCAGCTAGCGCAACAAACAAACGATCAATCTCAGATCGCTTTCGCTCACAGCGAGATTGGATCCGCCTTAACGCGCCTGGAGAAATATACCGAAGCCCTGGATCATTACAATCAGGCTTATGCAATTCTGAAAGTGGGTGGAGCGGAGCGCCGGGTAGGTTTTAATTTGCTGGCGCGGGCCAACGTATTATGGCAGCTCGGGCGCTATCAGGAAGCAGTTCCACTCTTGAACGAGGCAACGACGATCGCCGCCAATCCTACCGCTGGGTTAAAACGACTGGCTGCGGAAATCGAATTGACTAACGCCGAAATAGCCTTGAGTCAACTTCGTTTTGCCGAGGCGAAGAGTAAGGCTGAGGATCTTGTGAGCAGGACGGAAAAGGAATTTCCCAATATTGCTCTGCAAGCTAAGACCGTGGTCGGGTTGGCTCACTCAAACTCCGGTGGCGCTGCGAAAGGCAAAGAGGTGTGCGCCGCGGTGCTGGAGTCCGCCAGGCAAACTAAAGATCCCGGTCAAATTTCGGCGGCGCAACTGGCATTGGCGCGCGCGTCGTTGGCGGCCGGAGATCGTCAAGGTGCGCTGAGCAGCGCTTTGGAAGCCGCACAGAGTTTTGCGGGTACGGGACAGGCCGAATCACAATGGCAAGCTTTGACGCTAGCGGCGATGGCCTCTCGCGGCAGCGGGCAAACTGCGCCGGCGCGTGAACATGCGCAGAAGGCGGAGGCGTTATTGACTGAACTGGAACGAGCGTGGGGAGCGGAAAACTTCAGTTCCTACATAGTTCGGCCCGACATGCAACAACTGCGAAAACAACTCGGCGACGTTTTATCAGTCGCCAGGTAAGTCATTTTCAGAACTTTCTATCCGGGAGGCGGCGTTGGTGCAGTATGGCCGTCTCTCTAAGAAACAGGACCGCCCGCTATTACAGGCGGTTCTGATGGAGCAAATCCCCCAAACCCCAAAGGAGAAACCAATGAGACCCTCGATGAGATTGATTTTTGCTGTAGCATTTTTTGCGGTGCTTACGCTCGGCGCCGTGTTTGTATCCCGCCGCATCGTGCCGGCTCAGGACCTAACGCTGCCAGTCGAAGGCGATCCGATCATTCTGAAGGGCGGCTCGCTTACTATCTGGTGTCCCGCGAATGAGCAATGCTTCAACTTCAATACCACCAGCAAGAAGTATGAGCATAAATCGTCAGCCAAGAAGGTTACGAAGATTGTGGTGAAGGATGAGCAAGGTAACGTTCTGTTCAGCGCTACCAGCCCGAGCTTTCCCAACGGTAAACCGTCCGTCGAGATAACCTACAAGTAGGACGGAGAACAGAGAAGCCGTGAACCGTGAACCGTAAGCCATAAGCCATAGGCCGTTCTGTTCACTGTTCACGGTTTACGGTTCACGGTTTCCGGTTCCCGGCCCCCGCTGACGGACGGCATGATGGTCAGTTCGCCGCCGTCGTTTAGCGCGGTGTCGAGGACCTGTTGGCGGCGGATAGTCTGGTTGTTGACGAAGACGTTGACGTGTTGCCGGAGCTCGCCCTTTTCATTTACCACGCGGTCTCGCAAGCCTACGTGTTTTTTCCATAACTCATTCAGCGCCTCGCCCACATTGGCGGGCGCTGAATCGAGTTCAATGCGATTTCGACCGTCAGTAAAGTCAGTCAGAAATCCGGCGATGTTGACGGTAATCATTCAGGAAGGTTTGACTCTAAGTAGGCGCTAATAGATGAGTCATTAATTAAGAACGCCGGGTTATGAAGTCAGTACCACCACGCGGTAGCGGGTGGGTAAACTATTGGTAGCTCGTGACGAACGGACCCACCCGCTACCGCGTGGTGGTACTGACTTCATTCCGTCACGAACCCCCTCCCCGCGCTTTAGGGCAGTATGCCGTCCGGGACCATCCAGGGATGAATTTCCATTGCCAGTCTCCCAGCCTGCACCGCTGGGTCCGTGGACGTTAAGATCTTCGCTTCCTCCATCGACGCCACCCGAAAGACAAAGATGCCGCGGTATTTGCCATCGTCGCCGAAAGGTCCAGCCGCGATAAGCTTCTTCATTTCAGCCAGCCGGCCAATGTTTGCCATGTGGCCTTTCTGAATTTCTTCGGTCGCCGGAGTTTTCTCCGCTGTCCACTTCTCACCCCGAAGCAGGAAACAGAAATACAGTGGCGTTAATCTCATCGGTATCGCCGCTTTGCCAAAAATATCTTCCGACCACCACGGATGCATCTCGGCCACGCGGTAACCGGCGGCGACCGACGGATCGGCGTCGGCCCATGCTTTACCCTCGGCCGCCGACTTGGCGCGAAACACGAAGACGCCATCGATCTCGCCTCCGTCGGTGAACGGCCCGGCCAAAACCGCTTTGCCGGAATTGACCAACGACATGACGTAAGCCACATGTTGCTTGTGCATCTCGGCCGTGTCCGGGGTTTCCGCCGCGGTCCACTTCGGTCCATGCTTCAAAAGCGCCATGTGAAACTCAACTAGTTTGTGCGCTTCGGCCTTTGGTTCAGCCTTCGCTTCAGGCTTCGCTTCCGCTTTGGCCTGCGGTTTTTCCTGCGCGGTTGCTGACAGGAATGTGCCAAGGCAGAAGATAAGAACTAAGATCAGGGTTGAGCGATTACGCATTTTGTCCTCAGTTGAGACGCTTTGTGGCGTTAATATACCGGACTCATTAATTAAGCCCTCGCCGAGTCCCGTTACTACGCTACCGCAGTCTTCACGCAAACCACCGGCGGCAAACCCTCCTCAATCGTCCGCCACGATTCGCCGGCATCGTTCGACCCGAACAGTTTACCGTTCCGTGTGCCGAAGTAGACTCCGGTGGGAGTCAACTGATCCGCAGCCAGGCCATCGCGCAAGACAGTTTCGAAGGCGTTTTCTTGTGGCAGTCCATTTGTCAGAGCTTCCCACGAACCACCCGCATTGCGAGTGCGATAGACACGCAACTTCGCTTCCGGCGTGCAGCGGAACTCGTCCGATTCAAGCGGCACGATGAACGCCGTATCGGGCGCGTTATGATCTACCGCCAGGGCGAACCCAAAGTCGGAAGGCACGCCATTGGCAATGTCGGTCCATGAATCGGCGCCGTCATCGCTGCGATACAGGCCCCAGTGATTTTGCAGGAAGAGACGATTTGGATTTGATGGATGCGAGGCGATCTTATGAACGCACTGGCCAAACTCCAGATACCAATCCTTTGGATCGGGTCCCATGAATTGTGCCCGGACCCCGTTGTTCCGCGGCTGCCAATTCTCTCCGCCGTCGTCGGTGCGATAGACACCTGCGGTCGAGATCGCAACGTGCATGCGCTTCGCATCGTTTGGATCCGGCAATATCGTGTGGAGACAAAGTCCGCCGCCGCCGGGCATCCACTGCGGCCGATGCGGATGATCGTAGAGTCCCTGCACCAGACTCCAGTTATCGCCGGCATCGTCCGAGCGAAACAGTGCGGCGGGCTCGACTCCGCAATAAAGCGTGTCCGGTTCCGACTCATTCCCCATCTCAATTTGCCAGATTTGTTTGAGCGCGCTGTCAGTACTCTCGGGGAATTTGATGTTGTAGCTTTCCGGCTCCGACCATGTCCTGCCCATATCGTTGGACGAGCTCAGGTACGAGCCAAAGTGCGAATGGTTAACCGCCGCCCAGAGGCGTTTGCGGCCCTGGCGGCCGTCGTAAGCCAGGGCATAAATCGCGCGCCCGGGGAAATATGGACCACCTACCTCCCATTCATTGCGGCCCGCGTCGCCGCGCATCACAAATGCACCCTTCATTGTGCCGACCAGTAGCAAAGCATCGCCGGCATTTGCGTTGACATGATTTGGCTCAGGCATTTGGGTAACTCCTGATCAGATTTGTTGGCGATCAATTTTGGGAAACGGGCCGATTATAAGGAAAGGAAGGGAAAGAACAAAGAGTGTTACGTGATGTGCCGAAGGCAAAGCGGGAAGGTAGCCAGTGGCAAGCGCGTAGCGCGCGGCCACTGGATCAAGCGCTATTAAGAGTTGCGCCCTGTGGGCCTCGCGCCCTTGCAGGGCGCGTTTACGCGTTTTGTTCCTGATCCAGTGGCCGCGCGCTACGCGCTTGCCAATGGCTACCTTCCAGTAGCGCCTGCGGCGCTCCTAACGCGAACCATGCCTTGCTCACTCGAACTGTTTCCGGAAATTCTCAAATTGCTCTTGTAGCGCCGCGACGTTCGCTTTCAAAGTTTCTACTTCCTGTTCTAACCGTTCCATCTTGTCTGGATCGCGGCTCGTCCGCGGCCGCGCAGGTGTTTGCGATTCAAGCACGGCTTCAACCGTAACTTCGCCGGATAACAAATGCGCAAAGCGAGCTTCCTTTTGTCCCGGCTGGCGCGGCAAACGCGTTACCAGCGGCTCGCCGTCGCGAGAAATCAAACCATTAAGCGTTTGCTCCGCTTCTTCCAGACCGGAAAACTCGTAAAGACGCGCTCCGTGCCCGCGTAGTTCACCCAGGGTTTGCGACCCTCGCAGCATCAGCACGCACATCAATGCGAGTTCCGGTGGCGAAAGGTGCATTACCTCCGGCATCACATGTTTGTACTTCGGCACCCGGCTGGTGCTGCCGTAGAAAACGTAGACGAGGTTCTTTTCGCGCAGGCTTTCCACCGCCTGCGTTACCTCGCCCTCCGTCAAGGACGTGATCGGATGACGATTATTCTTCTGATTGCAAGCCAGAGTCAGGGCGTTCAGCGTAAGCGGATAGTATTCAGGCGTAGTGACTTGCTTCTCGATGAGGGCGCCGAGGACGCGAACTTCGATTTCGTTCAAGAGTGTGGGCATCGTGCAAAGGCCCGAAGGGCCGTGGGTGAGTAGCCACGCCCGTAAGGGCGTGGAACCGTTTAGTAAAAATTGCAAAAGGTCCGAAGGACCGGCGGTCAAACCAATAAACGTCGCACCTTCGGCGCTCGGGGAATTTGTCGTTCGTAGTCCACGCCCTCACGGGCGTGGCTACTAACCAACGGTCCTGCGGACCTCTGCTAGCCTCGCTAAACAGTTCGGGAAGCCGTGTCGCCGCTCCCCTCTGCCCGCAGTCCACATGGTTACAACTCCTGCGCGCAACGGAAGCCGGAGGTCATCCAGCGTTCGTGGGCGTGAAAGAAGTTGCGGTAAGTGGAACGGATATGCGTTTGCGGTGTGGCAAACGATCCGCCGCGCAGCACTTTCTGGTTCACAAACCATTTGTCGTTGTATTCGTCGAACTCTGATTTAAAGCCCGGGTATGGAACGTAATCGGAAGTCGTCCACTCCCACACGTCACCGATCATTTGCTGGCAGCCAAAATCACTTTGTCCCGCGGGAAAAGCGCCAATCGGCGCGGGCGCCCACAAACCATTTTCAAATAAGTTTGCCCGGAAAACGTCCGGCGCGGCGTCGCCCCACGGAAATGAAAGTGATTCGTTCTTGCTTTGCGAAAACGTCGCCGCCTTTTCCCATTCCGCCTCAGTGGGCAAACGCTTGCCCGCCCATTTGGCGTAGGCGGACGCTTCAAAGAAACTGACGTGGCAAACTGGCTCATCGGCTTTGCTCGATGCCGGATGCAGCCCGGAAAAATCGCGAATCATCCATTCGCCGTCATGCAATTCCCAGTACATCGGCGCTTGCCATTGCTCACGATTGACCGTTTCCCAACCTTCGGAAAACCACCAGCGAAAATCTTTGTAACTATTGTCATTAATGAACTCGAGAAAATCTCCGTTGCTGACCGGCGCGCGATCGATGCGGAAGTCCTGCAAAAAAACCTTGTGCGCCGGCTTCTCATTATCGAACGCGAAATCGTAGTTTGGGGCGCCCTCCCTGACGGCCGGGCTACTGTCCCGCCCGTACCCAAGCACGAACAGTCCGCCTCCGATCTCGGCCATGCCTTCGACCTTTGTTGAAGGCTGCGGCGCCGGCTGAATGGGTGCATCAAACTGGTCACACAGCAAATGCTTGATGTCGTAAACCAGTAACTCCTGGTGCTGCATTTCGTGCTCGAGGCCCAGACGCACGAGCGAAAGAATAGTTGCCCCTTGCGAGTGCTCCTCGATCGTCTCCAGGAACCGCAGCATTTTTTCGTCAACGTGGTTCCGGTACGCCACCGTATCGCGAACGGTCGGCCGCGATTTGGTTCCGCGCTTCGGACGCTCGATGCGCGCGCCAAACCCTTCGTAATAGGAATTGAAGTAGAACAGGTAATCTTCTGAGTAAACCTTGTAACCGGGCTGGTGCGCGCGCAGCACCGTTTCAAAAAACCACGAAGTGTGGCCAATGTGCCAGCGCGGTGGGCTCATGAATTCCGCGGTTTGGATCACGTAATCCTCAATCTCCAGCGGGGCGACGATCTCCATCGTCCGCGCGCGGACAGCCTGGTAAAGATCGCGCAATCCCTGCGTCGCGGGCTTTCCTAGTTGTGAAACCGTAGAAACCATTCTGTCAGAACCGCCTGCGGTAGCGGGCGGGCCCCTTCCCTGAGATTCAGTTGTGTGACAGCGGTGTTGGCCCGCCCGCTACCGCAGGCGGTTCTGACACTTTGATGCTACGGTCGCCGGGATTCGCCACTCGCCCGATGACACTCGCCCGAAGGTAGTTTTCCCGCAACCGCGCGAGCAAAGCGGTCGCGCCGCCCTCGGCAACTGAAATCAACATTCCACCCGCAGTCTGCGGATCGAATAACAACTTCACCAAATTCTCGTCCACCGCTGCTCCGATTTCAATATCATCGCCCACGTAGGCCCGATTTGTCTTGTCGCCGCTGGTCAGCATTCCCGCGGCGGCCAACTCCATAGCGCCGTCAAGGACCGGAACCGCGGCGGCATCGATTTCGATTGTCACGTTGCTCGCTTTCGCCATTTCCCAGGCATGGCCTAACAGCGAAAAGCCGGTAACGTCGGTTGCGCCTTTGACGCCGAATTCGCGCATCGCCTCCGCCGCGTATTTGCCGGGCGTAAGCATTGTGGCGATCGAAGTGGCGGCCGCTGCTTCACTGGCTTTGCCAAACTTGATTCCGCTGGAAATTACGCCCGTGCCAATCGGTTTGGTAAGAATGATCACATCACCTACGCACGCACCGGAATTGGTTGCAATTTTCCGGGGATCGATCACGCCGGTCACCGAATAACCAAACATGATTTGCTGGTTGTCGACGCTGTGACCGCCTATTAGTGTTACGCCGTATTCGTTCAACGTTTCCTGGCCGCCGCGCATGATTTCCCCGAGAATGGCCGGGTCAACACCTTTCTTCGGAAAACATGTAATCGCGAGTGCGGTCAGCGGTGTTCCGGCCATCGCCCACACGTCGTTGATCGAATTCAGGGCCGCGATGCGTCCGTAATCGTAAGGGTCGTCGACGATGGGTGTGAAAAAATCTACCGTTTGCACAATCGCGAGATCGTCGCGCAGTCGATACACTCCGGCGTCGTCGGCTTTGTCAAAGCCAACCAGCAGGTTCGGATCGTTCGGTTGTTTCGGTAACCCGCTCAAAACTTGAGCGAGGATGCTGGGATCGAGCTTAGCCGCTCAACCAGAGCACGCGACCATTTCGGTCAGACGCATTTTGATTCTCTCCTTCCTGCGACCATGGGCCGCGCAGTAGAGACATCTTTATAGCAAATAGAGCGGTAATTATCCCATTGTGACTTGTGACGGTTGAACAGAAAGAGCGGGGGTAAACCCGCCTTCCTTACTGCGAGTAAACCGAGTTGAGTCGAGCTGCAACAGTTCAACCCGGAAAACTCGCAGTCAGGAAGGCGGGTTTACCCCCGCCCTTTCAGAACCAGCCACTACGATTTCTTTAACATTTGGGCAAAGGAAATTCCTAGCCCGTCTGGATCGATTGCCACTGCCAGCTTGATTCCTTCATTTGGTTGCTCGGTCGGCGGCATGACAAATCTGACGCCTTTGGCTTTTAACTCAGCAAATGTTTGATCGAGATCCTCAACATTAAATCCGATTGAGCACGAGCCCGCCGGTTTGCCGCCGCTCGGCGGTCCGGATTGTGGCTGCGGTACGCCGCCGCCATGGAGCGCCAGGGTGGTGGTTTCCGTCGCGAACTCCGTCCACTCGGGAGATTCAAACTTCAGAGGTATTCCCAAAGTATCTCGATAGAACTCTACGGAACGCGCCATGTCCGACACGATTACCATCGCGTAATCCAGTTTTGTAAACATCTATTTCTTCCTCGCCTTTTTGCCGGGTTTGCCATCGCCGATGGCAGTGATCACTTCAAACTCTTCTTTCGTCAGCGGCATCACCGATAACTGCGATTGCCTGATCAGAGGCAAGCCAGCCAACTTCTCGTGGTAGCGAATCGCCGCCAACGGCACCGGTTCCGCCAGCGGCTTTACCGGTTTGATATCAACCGCTACCCATTGCGAATCGTCCGCGGTTGGGTCAGCGTACGCTTCTTTAGCAACCTCAGCAATTCCCACCACCGCTTTGCCGGTGCCGGAGTGATAGAAAAGCACGCGATCGCCGGCTTTCATTTGGCGCAGGTTGTTGCGGGCCTGAAAGTTTCTCACGCCGGTCCAGTCAGTTTTGCCGTCGCGCACGAGATCGTCCCAGGAATACGCTTCCGGTTCTTGTTTGACCATCCAGTAGTTAGTTTTCTTTGGCATTATGAGTTTTCAGTTTCGTTGGGACAGGCGGGGCGCTCCTTGATCATACATATGCGCCCTCCCTCACGGTCGCGCTACTGCCCCGTTTAACTTCCCCTGCATTGCTGATGAGAATCAACGCCGATAGAATGTCCAATCTTTCATTTCACTTGAGTTCTTTACGAAAGGTCCGTTCGCTATGCTTAAAGAGGGAGATAAAGCACCCGACTTCAAGGTGCGAGACGCCGACGGCAATGTCGTCAAACTCTCAGATTTACGCGGCCAGAAGGTCGTCCTGTACTTTTATCCGAAAGACGACACACCTGGATGCACCATAGAGGCTTGTTCCTTTCGCGATTCCCACGCCAAATTCAAACGCAGGGGCATTAAGGTTTTGGGAGTTTCGCTCGACACTGAAGCAAAGCATCAGAAATTCGCCGCCAAGTATGATCTGCCGTTCACGCTCCTGAGTGATACCGACCGGGCCGTATCCGAGGCCTATGGCACGTATGGCGAGAAAAAGTTCATGGGCCGAACCTACATGGGTCTGCACCGCATGACTTTTCTGATCGATGAGAAGGGCCGGATCAAAAAGATCTTCAACAAAGTGAAGCCCGAAGGCCATGCTGATGAAGTTATGCAGGCCTTTAGCGACTGACGTCCCTCATCCGTGGGAAGGCCTAACCGTTTAGCGGCGGGCTACTGCCCGCCTTCCTTTACGCGCGATACTGGCGGGCGGTAGCCCGCCGCTAAACAATCAGTTCTAACCCTACGCCGCGATCCAACTGCTCACCCTGGGAACGTCCTCGGATGGCTTGTTCCCCGGCATCAGCACCTTCAGCGAACTGAAAGACGGATCCGACCCGGGGGCAAACGGGAGCATAGGCTGGGGATTGCGCACCTCAGTGAGATATGGCCGTTCCACCTCAACTTCATTAATGAAATAAAGCCGGGTGTTATTCACCGTTTTGGTCCGGATCTCGTGCGTCCAGAGCAGCAGATTCGCCAGCGCATCACCGATTTCGTCCTTAGCCAACTTGGTTTCGTGCGCAATCTGTTTTTGCGTACGGGCCCCGGCGCGAATGGCTTCACGAACACGCTCAGCCGGCGTCATTTTTTTCAGCATGCGGGCGATATATATGGCGGAAAACTCAGCCGGCGCTTCACTCTCCTGGGGCGTACGCGTGCCTAGCAGATTTACGCCATTTCGATTACGCGCATTCTTGTATTCACGCATGGCCTGACGGCTCTGCGCGATGCGCCGGCGAATACACTGCTTGCAATAAAGATTCAGACCGTCTTTTCGTGCCCGGCAAACGCCGAATTCCACCAAAGGTAACGACTCTTCACATCGGGGGCATTTTTTCAATTCTACTGCCACTGCCACTGCATGAGGTTCCATCATCGCGCTCCATTTCCACAAAGCCACCAACGGGGGCGGTAACTTTGGCCAAAGACACTTCCACCTTGGGCGCAGCACTTGCGCTCTTCGCCAGAACAAATTTTTGTTGAGTTTAGTGACTAAGCTCCGCTTGGTCGGAACAATCACTTAGATAACCGTGCGTCACCCGTAAAGGATCTGGACCGGCTGTCTACCTTTGCTGCCGCACCGCTCAATAACGAGGTATACGGATGCGGGCGGATAAAACTCAGTTCCGTCTCAGGCAGGTGTTCGAAGCGAGATTTTTATGATAGCGCCTCTACGAGGGTAACAATCTCTGCGTTTTCGATCCGCTGCGAATCTGACTGTGACAGCAAGGGATCGGGATTATAGTTACGCGAAAACTTTTTGCAACTGCTTTCTCGCGAATTGATGGTCCAACAATTTTTTCCGATCAAAATTGCGCGAACGCAGTTTGAGATTTGGTTTTGGATTCGTGCAACCGCTTGGTTGCGTGGAGGATATTTGATCCGAAAAGAATTGCGTGTTAGTTAACTTGTTTGTGATACGCGGCCAACGTTTGTGCATCTGTGACAAAATGATCTAGCAAACAAGGGCGTTCTGAAATTAGCCAGAAAGCGTTCGCCATCTGTTGCGCTCAATAGGTGCGACAATGTCTGCACTGGTCCAACAATAGGTTGTTCCAAATGGACCATGTCGAATCAGTACACCGTCATCGACCGTCGTTCAGAGTTCGTCTCTTCCGATCTTCCAAACGATAAACAAATTTCAAGCCTGACCATGTCTCATCAACGGCGCAAATCTTTACATCTACTAATCCAGCCGCCAGTCCGAGCGCTTGCACGTTTGTAAATGTAAGATCTGTTGCAACGCCGGAACTCTTTTTCGGCCACGCGACCCAAATCATTCCATTTGCTTGAAGTTTAGCTGCCAGGCGCGAAAAGTTTTTCTTCAACTCAGATTCTTTCGCCACGAAGAGCAGCGCGAAATCCAGCGGCTGCCGTGTGCGGACGTTAACCGATAAGTTGTTAGGCAAAGGATTCAGCGTTTTAAGAAAATCGCGAGGCGCGCCAATAATTGCCACCCTGAATCCGTCCTTGATTCCGAGTTTCTTAACGAGCGGAGTTCCGGAATAACCAGCCATCCTCTATTTCCTCGCTGAAGTGTTCAGAATTATTCGTGAAGTTTTGGATTTTTTAACCCTGTGCGCAACTTGTTTTCTACTTCGCGAATCACGCGCGGAGCCAGCCGTTTGCATTCATTCTGCAAGAAAGAACTGACCGCCGAAGGATCGCGTTTGGCGAGTTCTCTTAGAGCCCACGACATGGCTTTTACAATCATGTCGTCACGATCGTCCAGAAGTAATGCGCAAGTTTGGAGCGTGCGTTTCGCGTCACCCTTGCCCCCGCGCGCTTTGTTGTTAAGCGGTACCGTGGCGACTAAAGCGGCGCGACGCCACCAGCGATCATCGTGTCTTGTCCAAGCGTGCACGACCCGAGTATCAATTTGACCTTCGCGCCACGCTGGCCCGGCCAGGTAACATGAGAAACAATCGACAGTACTCCAACTATTAATGCCTTGGCCTAATTTTTCGATCAGTTGTGCGTCGAGTGCAGCCATTGCCGCGGGATGATGTTGTATCAATTCGTACGCGATGAAGCGGAAGACCGAACCGAACCGCAGAAGATTTAACGCGAGTTTAAATACAAAATCCGGATGCGCATTCTTCAACAGTTTTGAAAATTCCCGGCGAATGTTGCGAATGGCTTCAGTTCTGAGTTCAGGCAAAGCATTAACGCGGGTTTGAATCTCTACCGAGAACGCGTTGACCGATTTGCCTTTGGATTTCATACCGCTCTGGCATTAGCCATACGCCGAAGGCGTTGAAAAACCCCCACAACGCAAATACGGAACCGGAAGCGGTAGCGCCCGGGTTCAACTTGCGCTAAAGACTAGTTTACAGGCGTTGAGCTCGTGCATTCGTAAGTTGGTTTTTGCCACGTTGGAGCCGGGCGCTACCGCTTCCGGTTCCGTATCTGTGTTGGCTTCAGTTCGTTCTAATACCAAGCCAGACTCTAGTTGAAGATCTATCCATGCTTCCTGCTCCTGCCAACTGCTCCTGCCCCTGCTTACTACCACCACTTGAGAACTTTCCACCAGGTGAAACCGAATATTGTCCAAATCAGGATATTGGGTACGGAAACCATCAGGCCCAAAAGCCACCATTGTCGTTGAGTGACGTAACCCGCGCCAAAATAAATCGGCGCCGGCGTCGTGCCGTAGTGTGTCAGCGACGCGTTTAAATTTGAAAAGTAGGCAAGTGCCAAAACCGCCAGGTAAGCCGGCGCGCCGGCGGCAATGATTACTACCAGAAACGGTACATACATCGCCGTGGCGTGCGCTGTGATACTGGCAAAGCCGTAATGCGCGTAGAAATAGATTAATAGTAAGACCGCAAGCGCCAGCCACCACTTCCAACCAGTCATTAGTCCGGCGGACGCTTCGGCGAATCGTTTGGTGATGCCGGTTTCTCCCAGCGCTTCGGCCATCCGTACCAGCCCGCCGTACCAAATGAAAACGTCCCAAGCGGGCTTTTCGCTGAGCGCGTCGTCCCAGCTCAATACTCCGGTAAGGAGCAATCCACAGACACCCAGCAACGGTGGGATCGCGTAATCAAGCCGCGCAATGTAGTTCAGCCCAGCAACGAATCGTCCTGACGGTATTGCAGGATTTACTGAAGGAATCAGCCCGGACAATCCGCGAATCATCCACATCACCGCGACCGTAACGAAGACAGCCAGGAGGATCTTCTCCTCCCGCTTCATCTTGCCCATGCGCTGCAGTTCTTTCCTGGCAAACTCTGCTGCGGCTGGCGTTCTTTTTATCTCAGGGGGAAAGACGCGGTAGAGCAATTGCGGCACAACAATCAGCGAAATCAAAGCGGGCACCATCGCGCCGACGAACCAGGTGACGTAATTAAGCTCAATCGCAGCGGTTTGTTGCGCAAGCTTGGCGATCAAAACGTTTGACGCCTGGCCGGTAATGAACGTCGCGCAGATAATTACGTCGCACTGGTAACAAAGCACCATCAGGAATGCGCCCAGACGCGCGGCTGTGGGGCCTGGCTTTGACTCGTAAGCCTCTGAAAGGCTCTTGGCAATGGGAAACACTACCCCGCCTGAGCGCGCGCCGTTGGAGGGAATTATGCTGCCTAAGACAAAGTCGGTCGCAACCAATGAATAGCCCAAGCCCAGCGAGTGATGGCCGATGGTGCGAATGAAAAGGAAGGCGATGCGGCGTCCCAGTCCTGTTTTGATCATCGCGCGGGAAATGAAAAACGCCGCCAACACGAGCCAAACGATCGGATCGGAATATCCGCCGAGCGCTTCCCTGATCGGCAGAGTACCGGTTATAGCGAGGGCGGATACACCAAGCAGCACCACCGCGCCGCCGGGAATTGGCCGCAGGATCGAACCGACAATCGCGGCGGCGAAAATAGCCAGCAGCCGCCAGGACTGCACGGTGATGCCCGCGGGAACCGGAATTAAGGCAATTCCAACTCCGACGCCGATAATAATTGCCCAGCGAACCAGTTTGCCGCTCACATAGGAATGATGCCGCGGGCTTTCGGTAGGAATGTCGTCGGATTCTGCGGGTTGACCGTTGTCTTCCATCGGGGCAAGCCCTCCGAGCGCTTCATCGAGCAAAAAGACCGTGGGATACTAAACTTTCAAAGCTGCAAGACTCAAGAAAGAAAGATTCGGCGCGCGGCCAGGGAAACAATCCAAAGCGCGGCGGCATCCGTAAAGTGTGTGGCGCTTACGACGATGTTAATCAAGAAATCCGGCGACATTAAGTCGAGTGAAATTACTGATAAGAGCACCTACCTGAACCGGCGCACGTTCATTCGCGTGGCGGCACTGGCGGGAACCACTGCGGCTACCAGTCTGCTTTATCGCCAACTCAATCCGCCACCGCCCGTGGTGGAACAGCGGGCGAAGATCGCGGACCTGGTCACTACGCAACCGGCCGATGCCGCAGCCAGCGGCTTCACCGTGAATGAAAAGCTGACACCGCTGCAGGACATCACGAATTACAATAATTTTTACGAGTTTTCTACCGATAAGCGCTCAGTCGCCTCGGAGGCTCGCCGTTTTGTTACGCGCCCGTGGACCGTCTCGGTAGAGGGCCTCGTTAACAAGCCTAAGGTTTACGACCTCGACGATCTTGTGAAGATCGCCACTCCCGAAGAGCGCATTTACCGTCATCGCTGTGTAGAAGCCTGGTCGATGGTCATTCCCTGGGTCGGTTTTCCCCTGGGCAAACTCCTGCAGCAAGTAGAGCCGCTTTCGACCGCAAAGTATGTGGCGTTTCAAACACTTTTTGATCCGAAGCGCATGCCGAATCAATACACCCCTGTGCTGGACTGGCCTTACGTCGAGGGATTGCGGCTGGATGAAGCAATGCATCCGTTAACGATTCTGGCGAGCGGACTTTACGGAGAAACGATGCCGCCGCAGAACGGCGCGCCGCTTCGTTTGGTGGTGCCGTGGAAATACGGTTTTAAGGGAATCAAGTCGATAGTGAAAATCAGTCTGGTTGACTCTGAGCCGCCAACTACCTGGAATTTGGCCGGGCCGAATGAATATGGGTTCTATTCGAACGTTAACCCGCAGGTTGATCATCCCCGCTGGAGCCAGGCGAGGGAACGGCGTATCGGTGAATACGGCATGCGCGAAACGCTGATGTTCAATGGCTATGCCGATCAGGTCGCGCATCTTTACAACGGAATGGATCTGCAGAAGAACTTCTAACAGCTCAGAACCGCCTGCGGGTGCGGGCGAGCGTAGCGATTGCGGATTAGGGATTGCGGATCGCGGATTGAGGAAGAAGAATTGAGTCATAAGTCGAATCCGCAATCTGAAATCCGCACTCCGCAATCGACGGGCCCGCCCGCTACCGCAGGCGGTTCTGACAAGACAGCCCGCGGCTATTGCAGGGGTACTGACAGGACATGAAAGACGTACGTTTTGCCAAAGTGGTTTTATGCGTCAACAGCCTGGTGCCGCTGACGCTTTTGCTGTGGGACGTCTACCGGCATAACCTCGGAGCGAACCCTTTGGAGGCGGTCACGCGGACGACCGGAATGCTGACGCTGGTTTTTCTGGTCTTCACCATCGCAGTAACGCCGGCGCGAAAGATCTTTGGGCTTAACTGGCTGATCAAGTTTCGTCGCATGATTGGCCTTTTTGCTTTCTTTTATGGGTTCCTGCACCTGACGACTTACATCTGGTTTGACCGGTTTTTCAATCTGAAGAGCGCGGTACAGGACGTGTGGGCGCGTCCATTCCTGGCGGTGGGAATGACAGCGTTCTTGCTGATGCTGCCGCTCGCTTTTACTTCAACAAACAGCATGGTTAAGCGCTTGGGTGGTAAGCGCTGGAGCTTGCTGCACAAACTCGTTTATTTATCTGGCGCCGCCGGCGCATTGCATTATTGGATGCTGGTGAAATCAGACACGCGCCTGCCGCTTACTTTCGCCTTTGTGATTGCGCTGCTGCTGGGTTTCCGCTTCTTCGTCAAGTATTACGGTGAGCCTGGCAAGATTACCGGCCAATCAATTGTCCCGCCTCGTTGAACGGCTTCACCGTCTGGATGGCCCACGCCCTTACGGTTGTGGCTCTTAACCGCCCCCCGGTCCTTCGGGGCCTCCATTCGTTGACTACGCTACGAAATTACAGTAGAACCCAGCCTCACCAACTATCGAACTAAACCCAGAGGAGCACCTCCAATGTTCTTGAAGATCGCCACCATCATCGCCATCTTTGGCGTAGCGTTGGCCCTTTTCCTGTCTCTCGTGCAGCAGGCTATATTCGCCGCCAAGCTTTACGGAGAGGGATACATATTGCTGAGCCGAGTCATCAGCATGCTGGATCTGCTTCTGCTCTACGGCGGGCTTTTGATTTTCCTTATTGCCTTCCTCTTGAGCCTGAAGGCTAAAACAGCTGATAAGGCATAGGTCAGGCATGATTGCCTTTCCTACATCGCTATGGATTCCCAAGCACGCTTTTCCAACCGCGTCGAGACATACATTCGATCTCGTCCCGGCTATCCACCGGCCGTGATCGACCTTCTGGCGGCAGAATGCGGATTAGCCGCAAACGATTTCGTGGCTGATGTCGGTTCGGGCACTGGAATTCTGGCCGAACTTTTCCTCAAGAATGGCAATCGCGTAATTGGCGTCGAGCCAAATGCCGAGATGCGTGCGGCCGGCGAACGCCTCCTGGCGGGCTATCAGGATTTCACGAGCATTAACGGCACTGCTGAGGCGACGACCCTGCCGGCCGCGAGCGTCGACATCATCACCGCCGCACAGGCGTTCCATTGGTTTATTCGCGACCGTGCCCGGGCGGAATTTGGCCGCATTCTGAAGCCTGGCGGATGGGTTTGCTTGCTGTGGAATGAACGCCGCACCGATTCCACAGCCTTTCTGCGGGATTACGAGAAGTTGCTGCTGAATTTCGGCACCGACTATCAGGCTGTGCGTCACGAGAATGTCTATGAAAACATTGCGGCGTTTTTTGCCCCCAACGAATTCAAACTAAAGTCTTTTGAGAATCTACAGGTTTTTGACTATGAAGGACTAAAAGGCCGGCTGCTCTCTTCGTCTTATGTTCCTGCCGAAGGCCAGCCGCGCTCGGCCGAGATGCTTGACGCGCTACGTTCGCTGTTTGATGCGCACGTGCAAAACGGATCGGTGGTGGTGGAATATGACACGCGGGTCTATTACGGAAGAATGTCAGTACCGCCCGCTGTAAGTGGTGGGTAACTTACCCATCCAACGCTACAAGCGGACGGTACTGACAAAGCTAAACCATACTTAGTTAGGCATTACGACGGTGTCGATCACGTGAATCACTCCGTTGGATTGATAAACGTTGGCGATCGTCACTCGCGAAGTCCCGCCCTTTTCATCTCGCAGAATCAGGTCGTTACCCTGCATGAAGGCAGTCAGCTTGCCGCCACTCACGGTTTTTAGCTGAGCCTGACCGCCGCCCTTCTTGATTTGCGCGGCGATGGCTTTCGCATCAAATCGTCCAGCCAATACGTGGTACGTCAGGATTTTGGTCAGCGTCGCTTTGTTTTCCGGCGCCACCAGCATCTCAACCGTGCCGGCTGGGAGTTTTGCGAAGGCGTAGTTGGTGGGCGCGAAAACCGTGAACGGCCCAGGAGTCTTCAGCGTTTCCACTAGTCCGGCGGCCTTCACCGCAGCCACCAGCGTGGTGTGATCGGCTGAGTTTACGGCGTTATCAATGATGTCTTTGGTGCGAAACATGGCCGCCCCGCCGACCATCGGATTGTTACCCGCCATTGAGTTTCCTGACATTGAGTTTTGCGCGAAAGCCGTGGAAGCGGCCATCGCTAACGAGGCTATTCCCAGCACGAGCATGGCAAATGTCTTCTTCATAGGTCCTTCTTTCTTTTTCATGTAGTTGGTGTTGGCAAATCCAACCAATATACGGAAGGAAGGTGAAGACCGGATTGGACTGGGGGCAAAGGGCAAAGGGCAAAGGGCAAAGCGCAAGAAGAATTCCTCGTCTGCCTTAACCCTTAGCTCTTTGCCCCTAGCTCTTTGCCCTGTGTTAGGCTGCAACGTTATGTATCCGGCAGGTAATCTCTTTATTCGCAGTCCGCACGGCCGCCTCGAAGCGATTCTGAAAGAGCCCAAGGGCGACATTCGTGGCGCGGCCCTCGTCCTTCATCCTCATCCACTCGGCGGCGGCACGATGCACAACAAAGTCGTTTTTCGTGCGGCAGCCGCGTTGAACGACGCTGGTCTGGCAACGCTGCGCATTAATTTCCGCGGCGTGGGACAAAGCTCAGGCGAGCACGACGAAGGCCGGGGCGAGCGGGACGATGCGCGCCGAGGTTTGGATTACCTGATTGAACATTATCCCAATCAAAAAATCACGCTGGCCGGCTTTTCCTTTGGCGCTTTCGTTGGTTTGCAGGTGGGGATTCCCGATCCGCGCGTTACCAACCTGATAAGTATCGGAACTCCCGTGGACAAATATGATTTTGCTTTCGTGAAGCAATGTCGCAAGCCAATTCTCTTCGTTCAGGGGGAGTTGGACGAGTTTGGCGGAGCAGAGCGGGTGCGAAAGCTGGTAGATGAATTAAAAGGGAATGCGCCGAAGCCGTCGCAGGTTGAATTGGCGATTATTCCGGGGGCCGGCCATTTTTTCGATGATAGCTTGGATGAGCTGAAGCGAACGATTAAGGATTGGGCTGCGCAGCAGATTTGACCTTTTCAGCTTGATTCAGAGCCGCTCGCAGTAGCGAGCGGTTTGAAACCGCTAGCTACCGCAAGCGGCTCTGCTGCACGTCCTCACGATCGCGACTCTGCCTGACAAATTCACGGCCCGCCACGCAAATATCCAGAAAGTTGCACATCCGGCAATGCGGCGCCGGCCGGACCGGGAAGTGCTCCGGCTCGAGCGCTGCTGCCAGTCGTTCCATCGCATCATCGACGGCGCGCCCACAAACTTCCGGTTCAAGCATCTCTTCGCCCAAATGCACTTCCATCTTCGGATCAAGGAAATGCAGCGTTGTCTTCAACGTCGCGTTGCCGGCGTTTAGAAACGGCAGAAGTTCACGGACCGCGAGAGCGTACGACTGCATTTGCAGCTGATAGTCTCTTGCCACCAGTTGAACTTCCTCGTCCAGCGCCGGCGCCATGTAATCTCTGGAAACTTCGTTTGCTGCCGCCGGCGAATCAAAACTGAAGGATGCCTGTCTTGCTTCCCTTGCTCCCGTGTGCGGATCCTCGGATAGGTGACTCATGGACGCAGCTTGTGGCGCCGTTGAAGATGAAATCAGCAGAACCGGAGGAGAACCGCCCTCGTTTGTCCGCGTGCGAAAGCGATTCGTTTTAAAATCAACGACTTCAATCTCGTAGGAATCCGCCTCGCCAGTTTCCGCGCCCCGCCTCTTAGTTATCAGCAACTTGTCGATGGTACCAGTCAGAATTCCTTTCGGCCGCCGCAAACGAAAACTTAGCTCACTCCAAAGTCCGCCTTCGTGATGCGGCCGGTCGCCATCTGCCCCTTCAACACTTGCATCGCGTGGCGCCGTCGTTCCGAGATTCACTGGCTCAAGTAGCGCGGCCCGCGTCGCTTCGACGCGCGCGAAAACCTGGCTGGCGAGGTAATTCTCTGCCAATGGTCGAAGGTCTTTGATCGCCGCAGCCGGATCGATTTCCATGACTCGATCCGCCAGCTCAGCCCGCCGCTTCGACACGACGTACGTAAAACTTTCCTGCAGGCGCGAGTCCAAATCGTCGCCAGTCGAATAAACCTCACAAAAACGATGAATCACGGCGCCCTTTAACGTCGCGGTCAGGTTCGCCGGCGGCTCCGGCGCCTCCGCATCGTTCCAAACGCGCAGATGGTCCGGCGCCGGACTGTGCAGCACGCGATCGAAGTAGTACTGCCGCGGGCATCGTTGATAGTTAATTAGCTGCGTGACGCTAAACCTGTGAACCGCGCCTGATCCGGGATCGATCGGCTGCAGCAACGGAAACAGATCAGAAACCCGACCGTCAGGGAGGGCTCCGCTAATCTCCGCGGAATGTGAGCGCTCCGAGAGCGTAGTTGCGTGCCTCACGGTCGGGCGTTGTCCCTCGTTCACCACCAATTCGATCTGGGCGTCGTGATCCAAATAAAGCACGCCGCTCCTGGCATGGTCATCCAGTCCCAGCGCCTGCCAGATCCATGCCAACCAGTTGTCGCGTTTTTTGCCCAGGCTTTGCTGGTCTTTGGCCGAACCTGAAAGTATTAGCCGATCTTCCGCTCGCGTCGCGGCGACATAAAGCAACCGCATGCTTTCAAACTCTTCACGCAAACGCGCGCGCGCGCCTAACGCCTGGAAGGTCAGACCCGCGACGCGAAAGCCGCGTCCGTCGGGAATCTGTAACGACAAACCGCGGTGCGGATCCAGCACGTACCACGCATCACGAGAACGAAGCTCCCGCTGCAAATCAGGCAGAATTACCACGGGAAACTCCAGACCTTTCGCCTGGTGAATTGTCATCAAGCGCACCGCGTTGGCTGACTCGTCGATTTGACCTTCACCTTCGCGACCGCCGACCTTCTCGAAGTCCTCAACGAAACGCACGAAATCCCGAATTAGATGGGTACCTGACTTCTCAAAACTCTCGGCCAGGCGAAACAACTTTTCCACATTCGCGAGACGTTGTGCGCCGTCGAAGTTCGCCGCGATTACCGTCATGAATTCCGTTTCAGCGACTGCCAAGCGCAGAAGATCGGCAATTGGATATCGATTACGCCGCGACAGTAGTTTCGTGAGAAGTTCGCCCGCCCGATCCAGCAGCGGACGCTCAGCCTCATCGACGAAGTCAATCTGCGCGTGATGACGAAGCGCAGGGAAAAGTTTGCGCACGCCATTCCGGCGCTTTAAACGACCCTGTTCCGGCGCGTCGCCCAGCAGCGGCGCGCAACGCAGCGCGAGCAGGGCGTTATCCGAAGCGCCGCTGAGGGGCGAGCGCAAAATCGCCGCCAGGGCCAGCTCATCTGTGCGATTGTCCAGGAAGCGTAATAGTTGAATCAGATCGCTGATTTCTTCGCGCTCATAGAAGCCCTTGCCCTGGACGGTCAGCGAAGGAATGCCGGCGCGGCGAAACGCCGCTTCGTAAGCCGGAACGTCGGTCATCGCGCGAAATAACAACGCAATATCGCGAAATTCAAATCTTGGAGCGTCATGCGCCGATGGAGCGCGGGCCTCCTGTTGGCCGGCTTCAGGCACTCCAGCGCTCACCAAACCAACAATCCGCTCCGCCAGCTGCGCTGCATCGCGCTCGCGCGGCGATTGCTGCGCCTTCGGATCGCTCTTATCCGCCGGCGCAATGTCTGCCAGCAACTCAACCAGGGGCGGCTTATCCTGGCCCACGCGCTCTGCCTTGCTGGGTTCATGCTCCACGTACCCGAGCGATGGCAGATCGACGGGATCGCACTCATCAGCCGGGCGAAAGATCTTCTGGAAAAGGAAGTTGAAGAAGTTGATTACCGGCGGCTGGCTGCGGAAATTCAAGTGCAGGGGTTTTGCGACACCACCTGCGGCTGCCAGATCCGCCGTCATTTCGCCGAAGACGCTGACATCAGCGCCACGAAAACCGTAGATCGACTGTTTGCGATCTCCGACGATGAAAAGGTTGGCGCGGCGTCCCTGGGAAAGAGCCAGCCTCGTCATCAAGTCCCTTTGCAAACGGTTCGTGTCCTGGAATTCGTCGACGAGGAAGAATTTGAAGCGTTCAGTAATTCGCGCGACCGCCTCCGGCCGCTCTGTCAGGAGTTGCAAAACGCGCACTTGCAGATCGTCAAAGTCCAGCGCCGCCAGACGCGCCTTTTCATCTTCCAGACGGGTGGCAATTGCGCGCAGCACTTCAATGAAAGCGAGGGAATACTGTTTAGCGAACAGGTCGAAACAGATTTGTGGCACGCGGCCCTTCAGGTTTTTTTCCCAAATCCATTCGTCCAGCAGTTTTATCTGGCCACCGATTGCGCCGGCCGCCGTAGGTCGAAGCTGGCGAAAATCTTCGATCGCCTGGCAATAGGCCGCAAGCGATTCCGGCCCCGGAATGTTCTCCAGTAGCTGGCGCAAGGCGGGCCACTGCAGCGCAACTTCTCTCCTTCTTGCGGCGGCGGCGGGCGTTAAGCGAGGGATCGCCAGCAGCACTGCCATCTCTCGATCCAATTCAGCCAGCGCAGCCTGATAGTCATCGACGGTCGCATAATTCCGGCTTGTCTGGCGCGCTACGTCCTCGAGTTTTAAACCGAGATCGCGAACAGCGCGATGAACTTCACCGAGGGATTGCGCCAACAAACCGCGGCCCATGCCCACCGTCAGGCGCGTGATCCATTCTTCGCCGGTGTTTATGTATTCAGTTAGCGCAGCCTCGACTGAGGATTCCAGCAACATGGCGGATTGATGCTGGTCCAACAGCACAAACTGTGGATCGATGCCGGCTTCGACGGGAAATTCGTGCAGCAGTTGCGAGCAGAATCCATGAATGGTCGTGATTATGGCGCCGTCGAGGGTGCGCTTATGCCGCAGCCAGCGCCGGCGCTCATCGCCCGTGGTCGCGTGCAGCAATTGATCCAGTTTCTGGCGCAAGCGGCTGCGCATTTCATTGGCCGCGCGATTCGTGAAGGTGATCGCGACGATTTGATCGATGGAGACGTCCTGCGAGCGAAGAATGTGCAGGTAGCGCTCGACCAGCACGGCAGTTTTACCCGCGCCGGGGCCGGCCGTCACGGAAACATGCCGGTCAATTACCTGAGCAGCATCAAGCTGTTCTGGTCTTAATTGAAATGGTTTTACTGACACGAAGAAGCTGAGTCTAGCATAGCGCCTTCACTGGAATTTGGTCTGAAGCAGCTGATTCAATATTGCACACTCGCAGTTGGGAAGGGTGGCTTGCCCCCGCTGGTTGAGTTAATTTCAATCTCACGGCGGGGGCAAGCCGCCCTTCTAACTGCGAGTACTCCACGAAGCTCGTTTCTGCAATCGGAGAAATGCCGCGAGGCGAATTGACTAAACCAGGATTTGGAGGTAAAACCCTGCGCAGTTAGAAACTCTTTCTTAATCCACTCGCTCCACCTCGCTTCGAGGGGTAATCTAACTAAAATTTCTACGCGAAAGGACTATCACTCATGGCTTTACGTTTAGGAGACACTGCTCCCGATTTTACCGCTGAGACGACCGAAGGCCCGATCAACTTTCATGAATGGATTGGCGATAGCTGGGCTGTTCTTTTTTCCCACCCCAAGGATTTCACACCCGTCTGCACAACCGAGCTCGGCGAATGCGCGCGCCTGAAGCCGGAATTTGAAAAGCGCAACGTGAAAGTAATCGGCCTCAGCGTCGATCCGACGGACTCCCACAAACGCTGGGCGGAAGATATCCGCGAAACGCAGGGAACTGCGCTGAACTTTCCGGTGATTGCCGATCCCGACAAGAAAGTCGCCGAACTGTACGACATGATTCATCCGGAGATCAGCGACATCTTCACCGTCCGTTCGGTCTACATCATTGCGCCGGACAAAAAGATCAAACTGATGATCACGTATCCGGCCAGCACGGGCCGCAACTTTGCGGAAATCCTGCGCGTGATCGATTCGCTTCAGTTGACCGCGAAATACAGTGTGGCCACGCCGGTGAATTGGAAGGATGGCGACGACGTGATTATCGTGCCGTCGATTACTGATGAAGCGGCAAAGGAAAAGTTTCCCGGCGGCTGGAAGACCGTGAAGCCCTATCTGCGGATTGTGCCGCAGCCCGGTAAGGAAACTGATGAGGCCGCCTCTGCTACGACAACGTAGCTTGGCGTGCGCCGGCATTTATCCGCAGATTACACAGATTCCGTAGAAAGTAATTCCGGTCTGCCCGTTTCTGTGTAATCTGCGGAATCTGCGGATAACTCTAAAACCGAACCGGCTCGCCGCTGCTCACCGACCGGTAACAAGCATCGACCAGCTCGACGGATTTGAAACCGTCGAAAGCGCTGACGACAGGCTCCGTGCCCGCGACAATCGAATCGATGAAACTGCGGTCCTCCTGCAGATAACCCCACTTTTCTTCCTTTGACAAAGAATGCATCGAATGCTCGATGTGGCGTCCTTCCAATCCTTCTGAATAAGTCAGGCCCTCTGTTTCCCTCGTCGTAATCGTGGAGTGGTGGCAAAACACTTCCACCCGTTCGTAGGGAAAAAGCCAACTGGCATCGGCGGATGACGCGAAGGTGGCGTGCAGGCCACTATGGAACTTCAATAAGACGGAAAAGTCATCAGTCTCGGGGTATTCGTGCGATGAGCCCAACGCCTGGAGCATTGCCACATCGCCGAAGAGGAATCTCATCATGTCGAACATGTGAATGGTTGTTTCGTAAAGAAAGCCTCCGGTGAGATTCGGATCGCCAACCCAAGCCGGATTCAGTAACTCTCCACGATTCATCTTCACATGGGCTGAGTGCGGTGCGTTCTCTGCCAATAGCTCTTTTAACTTCGCATACACCGGCGCAAATCGGCGATTGTGGCCTACTTGAAAAATCCGGTCACTTTTTTCCACTGCGTCGAAGACTTTCTTTGCGTCCGTCAAACTTGTGGCCATGGGTTTTTCGCAGAAGACGTGCTTGCCCGCACCGGCGGCCGCAATCGCTAGTTCCGTGTGTTTCGTGTTGGGAGTGGTGATGTAGACAGCATCGCAACTGGCGATAACATCGGCTGCACATTCGGCGACTTGTGCCCCGCAAGTGTCCGCGAGCGCCTGCGCTCGGTCCGGCGCCGTGTCATGCACCAGGGCCAATTGCACCCGCGCATCGCGCGCCAATATTCCAGCGTGCACGCCCCCAATGTATCCCGCGCCAATTATTCCGATTTTGATTCTGTTCATGGCATAAAGAGCGGCCAAGCCGGGTGATTTGTCCACAGATTACGCAGATTCCACAGATTCTGAACAATATCCAGGTACAGACCCCGGTTTACACACACACACACACACACACACACACACACACACACACACACACACACACACACACACACTCTCTCTCTCTCTCTCTCTCTCTCTCTCTCTGCGAAATCTGTGTAATCTGCGGACTTAGGTTTCCTAAACCAGTTTTTTCAGTGCCCGCTTCGCGGCCCACGCTAACTGAAACGGATCCAGCTCCCAGTATTCGGGGCGAAAGATTTCCACGCTCGCCACTCGATCATAGCCGATGCGTTTGAACGCCTTGAGCATTTCCCGCAAAGGCAGAATCCCCAGGCCCGGCAACAAGCGATGACTGTCCTGCAATTGCTCGCGCGGCAGATCCTCTGCATCGTTGATGTGAAAAATAAACAAACGTTCCGGATCCAGGGCGTCAATCATCTCAATGGTTGAGCCGCCGGCGTAGAAGTGAAAACTGTCGATGACCAGACCGACGTTGGCTCGCGCTACACGCGAAACAATCTCGTGGGCCAAGTCCAGAGTCTGAACGCTGCAATCGGTTTGGCCGAGGAACTCAAACGCGAGCGACACGCCGTGCCGCCCAGCCATTGCTCCAAGATCAGAAAGCACGCGCACCGACTCGGCAATGATTTCTTCTTTCGCCGGCTTGCTCGCCGGTAATCTTCCCGGGACCACCACGATATACGGGCATTCTATGGCAGCGGCTATCGAACTCAATTCCTCACACTCTGCTTGTATTTTGGCGTAGTCAGCCGCGCTGCGAAACGTGACGTGCTCAATGGAATTAATACTTAAAGGTTCGACGGAAGACTTATGAAAAAGCCACATCAGGTCCAACACCGAGCCAGATCCGTTCGTCAAATAATCGCGGAGTTTTGCTGCCCAGATCTCAACGCCATCAAAACCTGCGTACTGCGCGGCCAGCATATCAGTACGCAGATCCGCCTTCATCGTGGTAGCGCCGTTGAGTGCAAGTTTCATTTAGTTCCTGTTGTAGGGGCCGGCACTCCGTGCCGCCCCATTCCTGGAGTGCGCCGGCAGAGCGAAGCGGCGACGTCGCTTTGGCTAACTTTAGTTCGTCTTAGTCTGCTTTGCACAAAATTACTGAACATCCGTTCTTCTCCCCTCTCCGCAAGCGGAGAGGGAGCTGGGGGAGAGGTTGCCGAGCGCGAACCCCACCCCTAACCCCTCCCCGTTTACGGGGAGGGGCAGACACTAAGCTGAATCTGAGTTTTTGTGCAAAGTCGTCTTAGTCTTAAGCAAACAACCATCAAAGGCGGTGGCGCGCTGCGCTTGCCATCCCACTCAAAAGGGCGCGGCGGAGTGCCGTCCCTACAAATCAGGCGAGTCTCTCGCCGTCCACACCAAAGAAGTGGGCCCGCTTCATCTCCATTTCAATCCAAACGGCGGCTTCCACCTCGGCGCGAAATTCACTGGCGGCCCGGGCAATTAACTTGTGACTGCCCAACTTCAGAAAAACAAAAGTCTCGCTGCCCATTAACTCGGTGACATAGACACTGGCCGGCAGCCAACCGGCGCGCTCGCTTGTGCTAACACGAATGTGCTCGGACCGAATACCCAGAGTCACCTGACCACCGAACGCTCCCAATTTATCGAGTTGTATTGCGTCCAGCGGCAGGCAAACGGCATCGCTTTTGAAAAATCGTTCCCGGGCATCGATCCGGCCGCTAATAAAATTCATGCCCGGGCTGCCGACAAACTCCGCCACAAACCGATTCGCCGGAGAATCGTAAATAGTTAGCGGTGTGTCAAACTGCTGGAGCTTTCCCCGGTGCATCACGGCCACGCGGTGCGCGAGGGTCATCGCTTCGGCCTGATCGTGAGTGACGTAGATCGTCGTGGTGCCCAGCTGATGTTGCAGGCGCTTCAACTCGCCGCGCATCTGTACGCGCAAACGGGCATCCAGATTCGACAGCGGTTCGTCCATCAAATACGCCCTGGGCTCACGTACGATGGCCCGGGCCAGAGCCACTCTTTGGCGCTCGCCGCCGGAAAGGTCGCGCGGTTTTCGCTCGAGCAGGCTGCTGATCTCTAATAGCGCGGCGACGCGCTCAACTCTTTTTCTAACTTCTTCGCGGGCCAGCTTCCGAACGCGCAGCGGATAAGAGATGTTTTCCGCAATCGTCATGTGCGGGTAGAGGGCGTAGTTTTGAAAGACCATTGCGACATCTCGACGCTGTGGCGGGACGTCGTTGACGCGTTCATTGCCAATGAAGATCTCGCCGGACGAGACTTCTTCCAGCCCCGCCAGCATTCTCAGCGTCGTTGACTTGCCGCAGCCGGATGGTCCAAGGAGAACGACAAACTCGCCCGCGTCGATGGTCAACGAGAAACCGTCAACCACGATATTCGAGCCAAAGGCTTTGGTTACTTTTTCGAAGCGTATTTCCACTTAGGAGAACATGACAAACTAAAGCAGGTGGTCGCTACGGCTCCCGGTTCCGTATTTGCGGTTCCACAAGGTTCAAAACTATACCACTGCCATCCGACCTAGTGGTGTGCCTTAATTTGGAGTGCGGTGGCAAGCGCAGCGCGACACCGCTTTGGATTTGCGCGACTTTCAGGCGAGATGGAATCAATCCAAAGCGCCGTCGCCGCTGCGCTCTGCCGGCGCACTCCAAATTACGCCACTGCCATCAGACGCCGATCACTCAAAGAATGAACATCGATTTGTTACAATAGGCCTTTCATCAAAAGGGCAGGTTTGTTAAGCGCGTGGGTTCGTAATGCAGGACCTGCATTAAAACAGATTGGCAAGAGCTGACTCAGACTTTTCTCTTTGGCAAAACCTCCTCTGGGATTTCTACGTTTAAGCAGGCAACGAATCCGAAAATTCAAGGGACCCGTCCATGTCTACTGTCGAATTAACCCTGGAAACAAGACTCCAACAGACACAAACGACGCTCGACACCTGGGTCCGAGAAGTGGTGGCGTGGCATTTCGATCCGGCGACCGGATGTCCTTTTTGGCTGGACTACGCGAAGAAACTTGGATGGGATCCGCGTGAAAGAGTTAGTGGTTATGCCGATCTTTCGTTGCTGGGTCCGTTTCAGGATGAGTGGCTGCGTGGTGGTCCAGTGCGGCGTTGGGTGCCGAAAGGGTTCGACGGGCGTCCGGTCTATACTTTTGAAACAGGCGGGAGCACCGGGGTTCCGAAATCCCGGATCAATATCGAAGATTTCCGCCTTGATTATGAAGCCTTCAGCTCGACTCTCCCGGATGAGTATTTTCCTAAAGGCGCGGACTGGCTGATGCTTGGGCCAACGGGCCCGCGCCGCTTGCGTCTGGCGGTCGAACATTTGGCCCAATACCGCGCCGGCATCTGTTTCATGATCGATCTTGATCCGCGCTGGGTAATTAAGCTGCTGAAGATGGGCCAGGTTAAGATGGCCGAACAATACAAGCAGCATGTCGTTGAGCAGGGTCTGACGCTGCTGAAAGCACACGATAATATTCGTTGCTTGTTCACTACGCCGAAACTTTTGGAAGCCTTGTGTGAAAGGGTTTCGTTGAGGAAGCTTGGCATTACGGGCGTGTTCTGCGGCGGGACGGAAATGACGCCGCAGTTTCATCGCTTCGCGGTTGAGGAGCTGCTGGAAGGCGCGTACTTTGCGCCCACCTATGGCAACACGTTGATGGGCCTGGCAGTGCACAAACCGCGGCTGCCGGAAGATAACTTCGCGGTGATTTATTATCCGCCGCTGCCGCGGGCCGTAATTGAAGTGGTGGATCCGGATGAGCCCGAAAGAGTAGTTGGTTATGGGGAAACGGGGCGCGTTCGACTGACAACGCTAACGAAGGAATTCTTCATGCCGCGATTTTTGGAGCGCGATGAGGCAGAACGTGAGCCGCCGTGTGAAGAGTATCCCTGGGACGGCGTGCGCAACGTGCGGCCGTTTTCACGATTCCAATCTACGGTAGTCGAAGGAGTGTACTGATTGCGGATTGCGGATTGAGGATTTCAAAACCCGACTCGAAACTCGAAATTCGAATGCTTCACATTCCCATACTTCGGCAGGGCGAAGCCTATAAAAGCCTGGATGTGGCGCGGGTTGCGCACCACCGGACGCGGGAGCCTTTTGTCGAGATTAGCCAGGCGAATAGCGGATTAATACGTCGCGATCTGCGCGATCAGAGAATTGCGCGCCAAAAACTGTCGGCCTTTTCTACGGCCGAGCTGATAGAAATTTGCGCCCGGGCGGCTGAACATTTTGCGTCTGATAGTTTGCCGCTGGGCGACGAAATGCAGACGCCGGAAGATTATGTGCATCAAGCGTCGGCGACGACTGGGATGCCTTATGTTTTGGGCCGCCGAAACATGCGGAAGATTCAGGGCGTCCTGGCGGAGGCCGGCAACGTGCTGAACGGCCTGACGAGAAATATTGATTGGGAAATATTGGACCAGGGCTTCGGTGAAGTTGAAAGGCAGGCGCTGAGTTTCTATCCGCGCACGGATTCGCTGGGCGTTGTGTTACCCAACAATTCCCCGGGCGTGCATTCGCTTTGGGTCCCCGCCGTGCCGTTGAAGATCCCGCTGGTGCTGAAGCCCGGTAGCGCAGAGCCCTGGACTCCCTACCGGATCATTCAGGCACTTATTCGAGCGGGCGCGCCGCGGGAGGCGTTCAGTTTTTATCCCACGGATCATGCCGGCGCCGGTGAGATTCTTCGTCACTGTCAGCGCGGCATTATCTTTGGCGACGCTGGTTCGACCGGACAGTGGAGCGATGACCCGCGCATCGAAATTCATGGTCCCGGCTACAGTAAGATAGTGATCGGCGAAGATTGCATCGACGACTGGAAAAAATATCTCGACATCATGGTGCGTTCGGTGGCCGATAACGGGGGCCGTTCATGCATCAACGCTTCCGGAATCTGGGTGCCCGCCCACGCCGAGGAAATTAGCGAAGCTTTGGCTGAACGCCTGGCCCAAATCTCACCGCGAGCCGCCGATGACGAGGCAGCGGAATTGGCGCCCTTTGCGGACCCCAATGTCGCGACCCGGATTTCGCAAATGATAGACCAGGGGCTGGCTGAACCCGGCGCACGAGAAGTTTCGGCAAGTTATCGCAATGGCCCGCGGTTGGTTGAGCATCTGGGATGTTCTTATCTGCTTCCCACAGTCGTGTTGTGCGATGGGCCGGATCATCCTCTGGCTAACAAAGAATTCCTTTTCCCTTTTGTCAGTGTGGTGAAAACCCAACCGGACCAGATTCCCGGGGCGCTGGGTCCGAGTTTGGTCGTGACGGCCATCACTTCCGATCCGAATTTGATTCGGCGGATGGTTTCGTCACCAAATGTCGATCGACTGAACATTGGCCCAGTGTCCACCGGTCAAATCAGTTGGGACCAACCGCACGAAGGCAATCTCTTTGAACATCTCTATGCGCGCCGCGCGTTCCAAAGGGCGATAGCCATCTGAATGAATTGCGCGGAAGGTTTGCCCCAAAAGTCGTCCGGAGACGCGGCTTTGCCGCCTGATGTGCGGAAGGCCTCTGGCCTTCCGGTTCGTTGGAAAAGGTTTGGGCTACGCCTTGCTTGGGGCGCAGCCCCGGTCGTTTGCCGGCTGACGGAAGCGCGGAGCGCTTCCGCACATCAGACGGCGGAGCCGCGGGCTATGGCTGCTTAAGGAGACTTTGCGCCCCTGGCTAAGACCTTTGCGACCTTTGCGACCTTTGCGACCTTTGCGACCTTTTGCGTTTAAGTCCGACGTAATGAAGATTCTTTATCTGACAGGCGGAGCTGGGCAGATGTATTGCGGCAGTTGTCTGCGGGACAACGCGCTCGCGACGGAATTGATTGCGCGCGGTCACGACGTCACCCTGCTGCCGGTTTACACCCCGACACTAACCGACGAAACGAACGTAAGCGGCGGCAAAGTTTTCTTTGGCGGCATCAGCGTTTATCTGGAACAGTACGTACCGCTGTTTCGCAAAACTCCCCGTTGGCTTGATCGCTTGTGGGACGCTACCCCAGTCCTGCAACTGGCTTCGCGGCGTTCCATCTCAACCAGTCCGAAGATGCTGGGCGAGTTAACGGTTTCGATGTTGCGGGGTGAATCGGGCTATCAGCAAAAAGAAATTGCAAAATTGCTGGAATGGTTAAAGCACGAGGGCGCGCCCGATCTTGTCAGCCTGCCGTACACGCTCTTGATCAGTCTGGCTAAACCGCTGAAGGACGCCCTGCGCTGTCCCATTGTTTGCACATTGCAGGGCGAAGATCTTTTTCTGGAGGGATTGCCCGAGCCGCACCGGAGCGAGTCGAAAGAATTAATTCGCTGCAACGTGAAACATGTCGATGCCTTCATCTCGGTCAGTCATTACTATGCTGATTTCATGCCCGGCTATCTCGGCATTCCGCGCGAACGGATCCACGTCGTGCCGCTGGGAATTAATCTGAACGGCTATGAGCCGCAGGTGGAATCGCGCGTGAGGGAGCGAGCGGAACCATTCACAGTTGGGTTTTTTGCCCGCATCGCTCCGGAAAAGGGACTGCACGTGCTGGCTGAAGCGTATCGCCGCATGCGTCAGAGCGGCGAGTTGTCGGACGCGCGTTTGGAGGCCGCGGGTTACCTGGCGCCGGAACAGCAAGACTATTTAAGCGAGATTGAGCGTTCAATGAAGGAAGCTGGGTTGGCCGAAGAATTTCATTACCGCGGCGTGTTGGACCGCGAGCAGAAAATCGCGTTCCTGCGCACGCTCGACGTGCTATCCGTGCCGGCGACGTACGATGAGCCGAAGGGAATGTTTTTATTAGAGGCGATGGCTTGCGGCGTGCCGTTGGTCCAACCGCGGCGCGGCGGCTTCACGGAAATCGTGGAAACGACCGGGGGCGGTTTATTAGTTGAGCCGGATGATGTAGCGAGTTTGGCGGCAGGCATCTTGCGCCTCTATATGGATCCGGCGCTGTCCGGGCAATTGGGGCAAAACGGTTATCAAAAAGTTAGAGAGCATTACAGCGTCGCGAAGATGGCTGATCGTGCAATTGAAACTTATGCGAGCGTGATGACGTCAGCCACGGATGAACGCGGATAAATACGGATCAGAGCAACATGATGAAAGAACGAACCATTAACGTTATCGCTGGGATGATTTGGTGACCGCCCTAATGCCTGCTCTTATCCGCGTCTATCGGCGTTAATCTGTGGCTAAAGTACCGCCGAACTGGTAAATCATGCTCAAGGTTGATCACGTTTCCAAAGAATATCCAACGCCACGCGGCGCATTGCAGATCGTTTCCGATGTGTCGCTCGAACTTTCGCACGGCGACGCAGTGTCGATCGTTGGACCATCCGGTAGCGGCAAGAGCACTTTGCTATACATCATTGGGGCACTCGAACCACCGACCAGCGGCGCCGTCACGCTTGACGATCAGAATCCTTACGAGCTGAAAGAAAAAGAGCTGGCGGCTTTTCGGAATAAGAAAGTCGGCTTTGTGTTTCAGGACCACTGCCTTTTGCCGCAGTGTTCCGTAATTGAAAACGTACTGACGCCGACACTGGTCACCGAGGCGAAAGAACGCGACGGCGAAGTTTACGACCGGGCGAAGGCGCTGCTAGAGCAAGTCGGCCTGGGCGACCGGCTGGACCATCGTCCGGCAAAATTGTCCGGCGGTGAAAAGCAGCGCGTAGCGTTGGCCCGGGCCTTGATTACCCGGCCACGACTCCTGTTGTGTGACGAGCCGACCGGCAACCTCGATCACAAAGCGGCGGAAGTAGTCGGCTCGCTGCTGCTGGAATTGCATCAGCAACAGAAAACGATCCTGGTGGTGGTGACCCATAGCGCCGAATTGGCGGCGCGCTTTCCGCAGAGGTATGAGCTGACTGACCAACAGCTAAGGCCAGTGGCTGGTTAAGCGGAAAAGACTAAACAGTAAACAGTAAACAGTAAACAGTGATGGGGGTTACTTGCAGTCAGAAAGAGGGGCTTGCCCCCGCTCTGGAAAGGAAACAAAACTGAACCGGCAAAATGCGAACCAGACAACTGCTGCAGCGTAATCTGGCTCACTACTGGCGCACCAATCTCGCTGTGATCCTTGGGGTGGCGGTCGCGGTGGCGGTGCTGGCTGGGGCTCTATTGGTGGGCGATTCCGTGCGAGCCAGTTTGCGCGATCTGGTTTTGCAGCGATTGGGAAATACGGAGCTGGTCATTTCGGCGCCGAACTTTTTTCGCGACCAACTGGCGGCGGACATTCAGACCGACGCGAAGTTTGCGCCGGCGGGACTTGCTGTTAGCTGCCCGCTGATCGGAGTCGCCGGGACCGTGACGCATGAGCCGAGCAAGCGCGTGGCAGCGAGCGTACGTGTCTATGGGGTGGATGAAAGGTTCTGGAAGTTTCACTCTCTGGCAGACGCCGCACCGCACAATCGTGAAGCTCTGATCAGCGAGAGTCTGGCACGCGAACTGAATGCGCGCGCGGCGGATTCGCTGGTGTTGCGCGTGGAAAAGCCTTCCGAGATTCCCGCTGAATCGCTTCACAGCCGTAAAGAGGATTTGGGCAGCACCATACGCCTGACCGTGCGTGAAACTTTGCCGGCGGAAGCCCTGGGCGAGTTTTCGATTCAGCCACAGCAGGCCGGCGTGCGCGCGATCTTCGTGCCGCTCGCGCTCTTGCAGAAGTCCATCGGCCAGCCGGATAAGGTCAACCTGATCCTGATCTCGTCACTGTCGCGCGACGCGAAGGATGCCCGCAACCAGCTCGCAAAAGATCAAGCGTTGGCAAAGATCCTGCAGGCGCACGCGCAACTCGAAGACTTTGGTATTCAGGTAAAACTCCTGTCAGAACCGCCTGCGGTAGCGGGTGGACCTGTGCCAGTAGCGGAATCTATTCCGGAGACAGGCGGGGCCCGCCCGCTACCGCAGGCGGTTCTGACGGTTGAGACGGATAGCCACGTTATTAATGATTCGTTGGCAAAGACTGCGAGCGAGGCCGGCGCCAGCCTTTCGCTGAATGCTGTTCCGGTTCTTTCCTACCTGGCGAACAAAATCCGTAAGGGCGAGCGGTTTATTCCTTACTCCCTCGTTACCGCGATCGATGATGAACAGTTTGAAAAGTTGCGGTCTTCCAGTCGAGAAAAACCCTCAGCGCCAGGTTCGCCGGGATTCGCTCCCATCATTCTCAACGAATGGGCGGCGCGCGATCTTGAAGTTCACCCCGGTGACCACGTTTCACTTGAATACTATTTATGGCACGAAGGCGGCCGGCTGGAGACCGCGACCGAAGAGTTCCAGTTAACCGCGGTCGTGCCGATTGCCGGACTGGCCGCGGACCGAAATCTGGTGCCGGACTATCCGGGGATTTCGGGCGCGGAAAATGTGGCCGAATGGGATCCGCCATTTCCGGTCGATCTCAAACTCGTGCGCAAACAGGACGAGGACTATTGGGATCAATATCGCACAACCCCCAAAGCATTTATTCCGCTCGCAAAAGGCGAGGAGCTGTGGCAGACACGTTTTGGAAAGTTAACTTCGATCCGCTTCTCGTCCACGAGCGCTGCGCCGCCGGCCGAATCGCTGGAGTCGTACCGGCAGCGACTCAAAACCTCGCTTGATCCGCAGCGAATGGGTTTCAGTGTGATCGACGCGCGGCAACAGGGCCTGTCATCTTCGCGCGGGGCGACGGACTTTGGCGAATACTTTTTGTACTTCAGCTTCTTCTTGGTCATCTCAGCGCTGATGCTGACGGCGCTTTTTTTCAAACTGGGGATCGAACAGCGCTTGCGCGAAATCGGCGTGCTGCAGGCGATTGGTTTTCCGGCCGCCAAAATTCGCGCGTTGTTTTTGCTGGAGGGAACGCTTCTAGCTGTGGTGGGCACCGTGATTGGTCTGGCTGGCGCGCTCGGCTATGCGCAATTGATGATGTGGGGACTGCGGACCTGGTGGGTGGGCGCAGTCGGAACCACGATGCTCAAGTTGCACGTCGACATCCTGTCGCTCTTGTTGGGTGCAGCCGGCGGCGTGCTGGCGGCGTTGCTCTGCGTAGTCTGGACTCTGCGACGAGTGGGGAAAGACTCAACCCGCAGTTTGTTAACTGGAACGATGTCCGCAGGCCCTGTCGGCGCAAAAGAGAAAAGTACACGCCGGTTTTTGACTGTACTAAATTTGGCGTTCGTTTTAACGATCCTTGGCGTCTCGCTAATCGCCGCTGCTGCAGCGCACTTGATCGGACAGGTTGCGGGTTTCTTTGCCGGCGGCATGTTGTTGTTGGCCGCGCTTCTCTGTTATCAATCCGCCTGGCTGCGCCGCGGGACTGCGATGCCGATCAAGGGTGTTGGATGGTGGCCCGTCTCTCGTCTGGGCTTTCGCAACACAACATTTCGTCCGGGCCGCAGCGTGCTCTGTATTGGACTAATTGCCTCAGCGGCCTTCATCATAGTTTCAGTTGATGCCTTTCGCCGTCGCGACAGCGGAGCCTCCCTAGATAAAAACTCAGGCAGCGGCGGATACACGTTGTTGGCGGAATCGCTGTTGCCGGTGGTCCACGATCCCAACACCGAGGCCGGGCGTGAAGCGCTGAACTTAAACACCGGCGATGCTTCGTCAAATCTTTCCGGCGTCACCCTCAGCCGGTTTCGCGTTCGTCCCGGAGACGACGCCAGTTGTTTGAACCTCTACCAGCCACGCAATCCGAAAATCATTGCGGCGCGAGATGAGTTTTTGCGCGAAGGGCGTTTTGCTTTTCAGAGTTCAATATCCGGCGCAGAGGAAGAGAAGCAGAATCCATGGCTGTTGCTGAATCGAACGTTTCCTGACGGCGCGATTCCGGTGATTGCCGATGCGAACTCCATGACTTACGTGCTGCATTTGAAGTTAGGTGACGATCTTGTTTTGCAGCAGGCCGATCATCAGATGCGATTGCGCGTGGTGGCAGCGCTCGCGGACAGCATCTTTCAAAGCGAACTGATCATGGCTGAGAAGAATTTCCTTCAGCTCTTTCCGGAGCAGGAGGGTTACCGCTTCTTTCTCATTGACACGCCGCAATTGCCGGCGGCCCAGTCGACAGTACTCGCGGCCACGTTGGAGGATCGTCTTGCCGATTTTGGTTTCGACGTGATGCCCGCGGGAGAGCGCCTGGCAAATTTTCATCGGGTGGAGAATACTTACCTTTCAACTTTCCAGATGTTGGGCGGCCTGGGACTGGTGCTGGGCACGTTCGGGATGGCGGCGGTTCTGCTGCGTAACGTTTTGGAAAGGCGACGCGAGCTGGCCCTCTTGCGCGCGGTTGGCTACAACTCATCGCATTTTTCGCTGATGGTGATCGCAGAGAACGCGTTCCTCTTGTTTTGTGGTCTGATTACTGGAACAATCTGCGCCCTGTTGGCGATTGCTCCGGTGTTTTTCTCGCGCAGCGCCCAACTGCCGAGTATTTCCCTCGGCCTCCTGATGCTGGCGGTTCTGATATCCGGGCTGACAGCGTCCGTGGCGGCGACCTGGGCCGCTTTGCGCTCGCCCTTGTTGCCGGCATTGCGGGCTGAATAGCAGCGAAATGGCTAAAGCAACATCAACCAAACTACGAATCAAGTCCGGCACTTTCGAGCTGGATTTTGACGGCAACGAGGCATTTCTCCGGACTGAAGTGCCGAAGTTGGTGACGGCAGCCAATAAACTCCATGCCTCTGAAGTGAGCGCCGCCGCGGTGGTCCTGCAGCAACAAATTGGAGAATCACTCAGCACAAAGGCCGAGCTGGATGCCGCTAAGGATGAGTTGAAGACTGTGCTTGATTCGATGAGCGAGCTGGGAGAGATAGAGAGTTTGAGATTGCAAATGGCGCTGGACCGCCTCAGCAAACTGATGTCAACCCTATCGAATATTCTGAAGAAGATAAATGAGACGGCCGGCAGCATCACCCAAAACTTGAAATAGCGGGATTGCTCACTCTGAAAGGATCAGACATGCGCAAACGAGCTTTCTGGGCTTTCTTAATTGCTACGATCATTCTGCTTTCCCTTACTGTGGTCCAGGCCGAAAACTGGCCGCAGTGGCGCGGGCCGAATCTAAACGGCCTCAGCGGTGAAAAGAACCTGCCTCTAACCTGGACCCACGAAACAAATATCGCGTGGAAACTGGCCATGCCGGGATGGAGTGGTTCGACTCCAATCATCTGGCGCGATCGCGTTTTTCTAAACGTCGCCGACGGCAATGACCTTTATCTCTGGTCCGTCAACCGCATTGATGGCGCCGTGGTGTGGAAGAAGTTGCTCGGCGGCGGCAACGTGAAGATGCGGAAGCAGAACATGTCATCGCCGTCCCCGGTTACCGATGGCAAGTCGGTGTATGTCATGACCGGCACCGGCATTCTGAAGGCCTTCGATTTTGACGGCAAAGAATTGTGGGCGCGCGACATTCAGAAAGATTATGGTGAGTTCGGTCTGAACTGGGGCTATGCATCTTCGCCTTTGCTGCTGGATGAGGCATTGTTTGTTCAGGTGCTTCACGGGATGAAGACCGATGCGCCTTCTTACGTCCTGCGTCTGGACAAGCGAAGTGGCAAGACGGTTTGGAAGGTTGAGCGGGCGACCACCGCGATTCGGGAATCTCCCGATGCGTATACAACGCCCGCCCTCCTGCGTTACGGAAAAACAGTTGAAGTCGTAATTAGCGGCGGTGATTGTGTTACTGGTCATGATCCAGCCACCGGAAAAGAACTCTGGCGCGCGAATGGCTTGAACCCAGAAAACGAACCGTTCTATCGCATCGTTGCTTCGCCCGTGATCTTTGAGGACATCATTTACGCGCCGACGCGAGTGCGTCCGCTGCTGGCTTTGAAAGCCGGGGGACGTGGCGATATCACGCAATCGCATTTGCTCTGGTCGACGTCGAATGGCCCGGACGTGCCGACACCGGTAACCGATGGGAAGTACTTCTATATCGTGAATGACCGCGGCATCGTTTGGTGTTTGGATGCAAAGACCGGAGCCGAGATCTACGGTCAGCAGCGAATGAAACCCGGCACGTACAGCGGCTCGCCCGTGCTGGCCGATGGCAAAATTTATGCGACGAACGAAGATGGACTGACGACAGTAATAAAGGCTGGGCCAAAGTTTGAGGTGCTGGCGGAAAATGCGTTGAATGATTACTCGCTTAGCTCGCCGGCGATTTCCGGCGGCCAGATTTTCATTCGCACCGCGAGTAATCTGTATTGCATTGGGAAGAAATAAGGTTGATGGAATCAGGAGCGGGGGCAAGCCCGCCTTCCTGACTGCAAGTAGGTGAAGTAGATCGGTTCATCGATCGCGAGTCTCAGAGTCTCAACCATGAATACCTGCAGCGAGGAAGGCGGGCTTGCCCTCGCTCTTTCGAGAAAAATTGCGGAGGAGATTATGCCTACATTGCCCCTGGGCAAACAGATTCCAATGGCTTTGGTATTACTGATTGCACTTTCCTTCAGCAGCGCCGCCCAAACGTCTCAACTCGGAAATGTGCACTTTGAGACTTCCGGCTCGGCGCCGGCCCAGGCGCATTTTCTGCGCGGGTTGGCGGCGTTGCATTCGTTCTGGTACGAAGAAGCGCTCGAGGCTTTCCGCGAATCAACCAAAGTCGATCCTGATTTCATGATGGGTTACTGGGGTGAAGCGATGGCCCAGAACCATCCGCTCTGGTCCGAACAGGATACGGCCGCCGCGCGCGATGTGCTGGCGAAAATGAAAGATCTCCCCAAACTGACCGCGCGTGAGCGAGCTTACATGGCTGCGGTAAAACTGCTTTATGGTGAAGGCGACAAGCGTGCGCGTGATGCTGCCTATTCGGCGGCAATGGAAAAGATCTATCGCGAATTTCCCGACGACCTGGATGCGGCGGCTTTCTATTCGCTGTCGCTGTTGGGCCTGGCTCGGCCTGATGAGAAGAGTTATCGCCTGCAAGCGCGCGCCGGCGCCATCGCCCTCGATGTCTATCAAAAAAATCCAAACCATCCGGGCGCGGCACATTACATCATTCATGCGTTCGACGATCCGGAACACGCAATCCTCGCCCTGCCGGCCGCGCGACGTTACGCGAGCATCGCCCCCGAGGCACATCACGCCCGGCATATGCCCTCGCACATTTTTCTGCAACTAGGCATGTGGCCAGAGGCGGCGACCTCCAACGAATCTGCCTGGGAAGCTTCCGACGCGTGGATGAAACGCAAGAATCTTTCGCTCAGCGTGCGCGACTATCACAGTTTGCATTGGCTGCTCTATGTTTATTTGCAGCAGGGCCGTTACGCAAAGGCCGAAGAGTTGCTGACTCTAATGAAGAAGACGATGTCGGAGTCGAGCTATGACAACAAGCTACGGCCCGGATACTACGAGACCAGTTATGCCAACATGGCTGCGGCGTTTGTAGTGGAGACGGAACGCTGGACCATGGCGCCGAAACTTTTTCCGCTGACTGGCCCAGGTGCTCAGATCGCCGCCGTTGCCGCGCCCGCTCCCCCGCCGATGGGTTCGCATGGTGGCCACGGGGGAATGCCGGAACCGGCGGGCAACGGATCTATGTTGGTGCGCCCCAATCGAACGCAGAGTCTGCCGTTTTTCATTCGCGGTATCGCCAGCGCTGAAACTAATGCGGCGGACGTACAGGAGGGACTCGGTGGCCTAAAGACTGCAGGCGGCCCAGCCGGCATGTCGCAAATTAGAGAACTGGAGATCGAGGCCGTCACTGCCTCAATGAAGCAGGATCATCCGAAGGCGATCGAGTTGATGAAGCAGGCGACAATGTTGGAAGAAGCGTTGGGACCGCCCTCTGGTCCACCCGGACTCATCAAGCCATCGCATGAGCTCTATGGCGAGTTACTTTTGCGGGCCGGAAAGCCCCAAGCGGCCGCGGAAATGTTTCAGGTGGCCTTACTGCGCCAGCCAAACCGCGCACGGTCATTGCTGGGCGCCGCGCGCGCAGCCAAACAAAGCGGAAACCAGCAAAGTGCGCGCGCCTTTTACGAACAATTGCTGAAGCAGTGGCAACAAGCGGACGAGGGATTGCCGGAACTGCGCGAGGCGCGCGAATTCTTAAAGCAGTGAGCGGAGTCTTGATGACAAGGCTCTCGCTCGAGGCCAGAAGGGCCGACGGTTAATAGCCACGCCCGTAAGGGCGTGGATTCCGTTACCTTCTTGTTACGGGGCTACGCCCTGGCGGGCGTGGCTATTAGACGACGGCCCTTCGGGCCTTCAACCTCCCAGAATGAACCTTTCTCGGGCTCATCACGTATTCTCTCCTCGCAAAACAGAACAGACAAACGCTAAAACTTCAATCAGGAGATTAGGGATGAATAAGACGTTTACCCGGCGTACGGGCAGGTTCGCAACGGCTTTGGTTGCCGGGGTCATGATTCTGCTGTCGTTGCCATTCGCGGGATTGGCTCAAAGCCAGGCAGAGAAAGTCGCAAAGATAGATGAACTGTTGACGCTGGCAAACAAGTACCGCTTGTTCAACGGCTCCGTTTTGGTCGCTGAAAACGGAAAGGTGGTTTACAAGAAGGGGTTCGGGCTTGCCAACATGGAATGGAACGTCCCCAATACTCCGCAAACGAGGTTTCGGTTGGGCTCGATAACCAAGCAGTTTACAGCGACGCTCATTCTGCAATTGGTTGAGCAGGGCAAGATCAAACTTGACGGCAAACTGTCCGACTATCTTCCGGACTACCGCAAAGATGTCGGCGAGAAAGTTACGATTCATCAACTGCTGAACCACACTTCCGGCATTCCCAGCTACACCGGCCTGCCAGGCTTCATCAGAGACGTCAGCCGTAATCCATATTCAGTCGATGACTTTGTCAAGAAATTCGCCAGCGGCAATCTGGAGTTTGAGCCCGGCAGCAAATTTTCCTACAACAATTCCGGTTATTTCCTTTTGGGCGCCATCATCGAAAAAGTTACCGGCCAGCCTTATGAGCAGGTGCTGAAGGAAAAGATTTTCGATCCGCTCGGGATGAAGAACAGCGGGTACGATCACGCGTCAACAATACTTGAGCAGCGCGCCTCAGGTTACATCAAGACCAGCAACGGTTACCTGAACGCACCGTACCTGGACATGTCGCTTCCGTATGCCGCCGGCTCGCTTTATTCCACAGTTGAGGATTTATACCTATGGGACCAGGCGCTCTACACGGATCGTTTGCTCTCGGCCGCATCGAAGGAGTTGATGTATAAGCCCAATCTCAGTGATTACGCTTACGGTTGGGGCGTGCGGCAAGTGAAATTGGGCACAGGTGCTACGACGATTACTGAGATTGGGCATGATGGCGGTATCAACGGATTCAATACCAAGATCGTGCGGTATCCCGCGCAGAAAAACCTGATCGTGCTGCTGGATAACACGTCGCAGGGCGCGAGTCTGAACCGGCTTTCCGCCGCGTTGACTAACATTCTCTACAATCAGGCGTACGATCTTCCGCGGCAGCCGATCGCCGCGTTGTTGTTCAAGACGATTACAGAAAAAGGAGCGGCCGCCGGCGTCGCACAGTATCGGGACCTGAAAACCCGCGAACCAAAACTTTACGATTTCAGTGAGGCCGAACTGAATCAACTCGGCTATCAACTGCTGCAGGCCCGAAAGACCAGCGAGGCGATTGAAATATTCAAACTAAACGTTGAGGCCTACCCGCAGGGCTTTAACGCTTATGACAGTTTGGCTGAGGCCTACCTGGTCAGCGGCAATCAGGAACTGGCGATGCAGAATTACAAAAAGTCGGTTGAATTGAATCCGCAGAACACGAATGCCGTAGCGGTACTGAAGCGGCTGGAGAACGCTGGTCCACCTGCAGCCGCAGCGCCGGAGTCGAAACAGTACGACGCCTATGTGGGCGAGTATGAAGTGGCCCCGACTTTCAAAGTCACAGTTTTCAAAGATGGCGACAAACTCATGACGCAGGCAACGAACCAGCCGGCCTTCGAACTCTTTCCCGAGAAGGGAGACGACTTTTTCCTCAAAGCGGTGGAGGCGAAAGTCACTTTTACGCGCGACGACAAAGGGCAGGTAACTGGGTTAGTTATTCGTCAGAATGGCCGGGATACGCCGGCGCGGAGGGTTAAGTAGAGTTTGGCGGATCGAAAGGAAGGCGGGATTGGTCATTGGTCGTTGTCATTGGTCATTTCTCATTTGTCATGTTTCTGAATTCGATGACAAATGAAAAATGAGAAATGACCAATGAGAAATCTTCAGTTCCTTGAGACTTGCCACAGCGCTTCATTGGGGAGCGCTCTTCGCCTTCACGTCGTAAGCGTAGATAGTGTCCTGATCGCGCAGGTAAAGGCGGCCGCCTGCGACGACCGGATGCGTCCACGTCGGTAGCGAATCCTGCGTAATGCGAAACCGTCCTTTTTCGCGATAGCCCGTGGGCGTGGCTTCGATCAGTCCCACCACACCATTCTCGCTAAACGCGTACAGGTTTCCGTCCGCATAAACCAGAGAGCCTTTGCCTACGCTGCGATCTTTCCACGCGACCTCGCCGGTGTCGAAGCGCATGGCGGTCAGGATGCCGCTGGAAAAACCGTACAGGTAATCGCCAATCAGAATTGAGCTGCTGTGATGGTTGCGCATGTCCCTCGTGAAATAGACTTCCTGCGCTTTGCCGTCGGCCTTGATCTCAACCAATCCTGCACCAGTGCCGTAGTCGGAGGAAATAAAAACGCGATTGCCGCGCACTACTGGGGTGGCAACATTGGCGGTGCCGTTCGCGGCGCGAGCGTATTCCCACAGAAGCTTTCCATCCTTAAGATCGAGCCCGACGGCGCGCTGAGCAGTGAAGAACACAACCTGAGTGGTGTTTCCAATCTGCATCGGCACGGCGGAGGAGTAACCGGCTTCATCGCTCTGGCTCTTCCAAACCAGTGATCCGTCCTTTTTATTCAGCGCCACAATCGAAGCACCGTTCCCACCGGCATTCACCAGGACTTTCTCGCCAATCACCAGGGGCGATTCACTGATGCCCCAATAGATGTTACGGCCGCCAAACTTCTGCAGCACATTCATGGTCCAAACGACCTTGCCGGTCGATGTTTCGAGACACGAAAGATCGCCGGCGCCGCCCAGCGCATAAAGTCGATCACCATCAACCGTCGGCGTGCCGCGCGGTCCATCGCCCCGATCGTTGCGAAAGGCTTTGCCATGCGCGGTCGCCCATACTTGTTTCCCGGTCGCGACGTCAAACGCGATAACGAATTCGCGATCGCCGAGCAGGCCCATAGTAAAAATGCGCCCGTTGGAAATGGCGAGGGTCGAGTAACCACTACCCGCGCCGGTGGTTTTCCAGGCCAGGGCCGGACCGTCGGCCGGCCATTGTTTAAGCAGCCCCGTTTCTTTGGAAATGCCATCGCGATTGGCGCCGCGCCATTGCGGCCAGTTGCCGGCGGTCTGCGCGAACGCCGCGGTCGACAAACCGAGAAGGATGCTGGCGATGCTAGCGAAGGTTTTGATGTGTTTCACCATGAATCTCCTTATCCTGAGGACAGAAGCTGAAACCGCATGGGGAGAGGGCAAATACTATCTCAACTGGAAGGCTTAAAATAGAGCACCAAACCCGCGCCGGTAGCTGCCAGCACGAATCCCAAATAGAGAAGCGGATTGGGTGAAGTCTTCGGCGGATGCAGCCACATCGAAAACAACACATTCACGAGCGGCGCACCGGCGAAGACGAGCGGCATCACATAAGTGGGCAGGCCGCCAGATTTGAAAGCGTAGATAATGCAAACTGCTCCTATCGCTCCCAGCGCTCCGCCCAGCATGGCCAACAGCGAGCCCTTCATGTTGAAGCCGGAGAGTTGGCCCTGATAAGAAAGCGTGACCACCGGAACCAGCACGCCAATCAGAAAGTAAGCCAGGCCAACGCAGAGCAGGGCCCGCATCGGACTGCCCAGGGCCACTTGTCCGCGATGAAGCGCCGGCCCGTAAAGTCCCCACGCCAGCGCCGCGCCCAGCGCGAAGATTACCCACACCATAGGAGTTCCTCCACGAACGTTAGTTGGTTGTGTCATAAGAGGTCCGAAAACCGTGAATCGTAAACCGTGAACCGCCGAGAGGGTTGCATTATGAACCGTGAATTATAGACCCGCAATCAGGCTTTGATTGCCAAGTTCGACCGATTTTCATAAAGTCCATTGGTCAGCCCAGGAAAAACAAACTTTCGCTCATCGGTGCTCGTAATAGTTCGTGTAACTGCAGTCTCGACAACTTTCGCCGGTAACCTGATAGCTGGAAACGAAAGTGGCGGGAATTTCATCATTAGACTTGCTTCGTTGCCGGAAATTCTAAACAGCTTAATACTGGCTCTGGCGTCAATCAGTTTCAGGCTTTTTACAGACTTGTAAATACAGGTTGGTTTGCGCTCATGCGGTTCAGACGCTCTGGCCATCCTTTCGTTGTTCCTCTCTCGTTGCTGGAAGTTAGACAGCGTCCGAATTCTCGTATGTTTATCCGAAGTTCTGCGAGGAGATTATCTTGAGATTGATTTCGCAAGTCTTCATCGTTTCGCTAATCGTGCTGGCGCCGATTTCCGTTCACGCCCAAACTCATCTGGCGTCGGTGCGCGGAACCATTTTTGATCCGGCTGGAGCAGTAGTTACCGGCGCCACGATCACGTTCACTAATGAGGAAACAAACGAGACGCGTACGGCTACCAGTGGTGAGGACGGCCAGTATGCGCTCTCGTCCTTGCGTCCAGGCGCGTACCGGGTGCAGGTCGAAGGCAGTGGATTCCAGAAATTCGTGCAAAGAACCACTCTCCTGGTTAATCAGGAAGTGAGGGTGGACGCCGCGCTGGAAGTTTCTGAGGCTTCTACTGATCCTGTGTTCGTTGGTCCCCTTGCCGGTCAGCTGCAGCACGATACAGTCAGCCTTAACTCAGTGATTGAGAATCGCGCGATCGAAGGGCTTCCGCTCGATGGGCGAAACTTTTACGAACTTAATCTGCTCGTGCCCGGCGCTGTTCCGGCGGCGCCTGGTTCCGCCGGATCAGTGCGTGGCGATTTTGCGTTTAGCGTTAATGGGGCGCGCGAAGACTCGAATAATTTCCTCCTTGATGGCGTTTACAACGTCGATCCCAAGCTCAATACTTTTGGTGTTCGGCCGTCGGTCGATGCCATCCGCGAGTTCAATATCGCGACCAGCACTTACGACGCGGCGTTTGGACGCAATCCCGGCGCGCAAGTCAACGTAGTTCTAAAGTCCGGCAGCAACGAAGTTCATGGTTCGCTGTTTGAGTTCCACCGCAACGGCGCCCTTGATGCCCGTAATTACTTTGCGCCGGCCACCGAAGCGAAACCCCAATACTTGCGTAACCAGTTTGGCGGCTCGATCGGCGGACCGATCAAACACGACCGCACTTTCTTTTTTGTTGACTACGAGGGAACACGTTCACGTGAAGGCATCACCCGCGTCACGAATGTCCCCACAGCCGACGAGCGCCGGGGGAACTTTTCGCAAAGCCTGTTTGGCCGGCCGGTAGATCCTTTCACCGGATTGCCTTTTGCCGGCGGCATCATCGATCCGGCGCGAATCAATGCGGTGGGCCGAGCGATTGCCGCGCTTTATCCTTTGCCGAATCGAAACGTCCCGTTGCAGAACTTTGTCGCTTCACCGTCCCAACGCGACCGGAACGATAGTTTCGACGGCCGGTTGGACCATTACATCAGCAACAATACGACGCTCACGTTCCGCTACAGCTTTGGCGATCGCGATCTGTTCGAGCCCTTTACTGGTCCAACCTTCTCTGCAATTCCCGGCTTCGGCGATACGGTCAAGCGACGCAGTCAAAATGTAATGGCCGGCCTAACACATGTGTTTACGCCAAACCTGGTCAATGAATCGAGAGTGGCGTTAAGCCGCGTGGCAGCGTCCGTGACGCAGGAAGCCAGTCACTTGAATAGCGATGTTGGGTTGCCGGTTGTCTCGCCGAACCCGCGCGATGCGGGACTTAGTTTTATAACCGTGACCGGGCTTTCACCGCTGGGCGACGAAGGTAATAACCCGCAGAACAGCGTCACGAATGTTTACCAGATTCTCGATACTGCGACCTATACCACCGGCAAACACCTGCTAAAGTTTGGCGGCGACATTCGCTTTGCGCAGCAGAACGCGTTTCGTGATGTCGAATCGCGCGGGCGCTTGCAGTTCTCGCCGTTCGCGCAGATTTCGGGCAACGCGATCGCAGACCTTTTACTTGGTTTTCCTCTGCTGACCAGCGTGGCGCATGTGGATAATCCACAGCACTTACGCACCCAGAGTTATAACTTTTTCCTCAATGACAGTTTTCGGGCCAGCCGCCGGCTGAGCCTGACGGCCGGTTTGCGCTACGAATTCAACACGCCGCCGGTTGATGCATTTGACCGGTCCAATGTTTATGACCCGGTGACTCGTAGTCTGGTTCGGGTTGGTACCAATGGTGTGCCGCGTGGGGGATTTGAATCAGATAAGAATAATTTCGCACCGCGCGTTGGCTTGGCGTGGACCATCGGCGATGACGAAGCGATGGTCGTGCGGGCTGGTTACGGCGTTTACTACGATCAGTCTCCGCTCGCGCCGGGCGAGGCGCTTTATTTCAACGCGCCGTATTTCGACAACAACATCTTCTTCTCGCTGCCGGGTTTGCCGCTGACTTTGAATAATCCGTTCCCGTCTTTCTTTCCGTTCCCGCTGCCGGATTCCGCCCTGGCCATTCAGCGGGATTTGCGCACGCCCTACATGCAGCATTGGAACCTGAACGTGGAGCGCGCCATCGGCCGGAATGGAATGGTGGAAATCGCTTATGTCGGATCGAAGGGGACGAAATTATTGACGGCGCGCGACATCAACCAACCGCCGCCCAGCGCCCTGCCGCCTGGTTTGCCGTTCGTGCCGCGACCCGATCCAAGGTTCGACGACATCGACATGCTCGAGTCGCGCGCCAGCTCGAACTATCACAGCCTGCAGGCGCGGATGCAGCAGCGACTCTATAAAGGCCTGACCACTCTCGTCTCTTACACGTTCGCGAAATCGATCGATGACGCGTCGAACTTTTTCAGCAGCGCCGGCGATCCAAACTTTCCCCAGAACAGCAATAACCTGCGGGCCGAGCGCGGCCGATCAAACTTTGACGTGCGGCATCGTTTCGTCGCCAGTTACACCTACGATTTGCCCTTTGGCAAAGGCCGCTCATGGGTGAACGACGGTGGTTGGGTTTCCACGATTCTGACGGGCTGGCAAAGTTCCGGGATCGTTACGTTACAAACAGGACGACCGTTCACCGTCGCGCTGTTGCCGGAGATAGACAATAGTGGAACCGGCCGATCAATCCTGGGCTTCGGCGCGAACGACCGGCCAAATGTTGTGGGCGATCCGAATCTTGACCAGCGTTCACCGCAACGTTGGTTCAATCAAAGCGCGTTTGCTTTTCCGGCGCCGGGCAGATTTGGCGACGCCGGCCGGAATATTCTTGATGGGCCAGGTTATCAAAACGTCAATTTTGCCTTGATGAAGAATACGGTGCTTTCCGAACGTTTCAATCTGCAGTTCCGCGCCGAAGTGTTCAATCTCTTCAACCATCCGAACTTTAACCTGCCGGATAATTTTCTGGGCTCTCCAACCTTCGGCCAAATCTCATCGGCCCGCGATCCGCGACACCTGCAGTTTGGGTTGAAGTTGTTGTTTTGAACTTGATTTGCGAGATTCATATGAAAACTCATTCCCGATTCCTAACCGCACTCGCGACACTGGGCCTGTTATCCATTTCAGTTCCGGCAGGGCCAGCCGACTGGCCGCAGTGGCGCGGCCCGAACCGCGACGCCAAAGTGCTGGACTTCAAGTTGCCGGCAACCTGGCCCAAAACTTTGAAGGAAGAATGGAAAGTCACGGTCGGCATCGGCCACTCCTCCCCAGTGCTGGCGAACGGCCGCATCTACGTTTTCGCCCGCCAGGGAGAGGACGAGGTCCTGCAATGTCTGGATGCTGCGAGCGGCAAGGAGATTTGGCGGTCAGCGCACACGATCGCTTATCAAATGCACCCGGCGGCCATCGCCCACGGCCAGGGCCCAAAGTCTACCCCCGTCGTTAGCCAGGGGAATGTCTACACGTTTGGCATTAGCGGCGAGCTGTCTTGTCACGATGCGCGCACAGGGAAACTAAAGTGGCGCCAGGATTTTGCCGGCACGTACCCAAAAACGTCGCCGCTCTTTGGGACTGCGATGTCGCCGTTAATCGATAGCGGACTCTTGATCGCACACGTTGGCGGACACGATAAGGGCGCACTAACAGCTTTCGATCCGGAAACGGGAACGGTCAAGTGGGCCAACGATGTGGATGGTCCGGCTTATTCATCACCCATCGTTATTACGCTGGCCGGCCTACGCCAGGTGGTTACGTCTACGCAGAAGAATGTTATCGGCGTGGAAGTGGCCAGCGGCAAACTCTTATGGAAGCTGCCGGCGAAGAGCCAATACGATGAAAACGCCGTTACGGCCGTCGCGTTCAAAGACATGGTGGTTCTGGCCCGCGAAGGTCTGGGGCTGGCGGCCTTCCGGCTGGAAAAACAGGGCGGGGAATTTGCGCCGCGCGAGATTTGGAACAACAAAGAGAACATGATGTACATGAACTCTCCGGTGGTCGAGGGAGGCACTCTGTTTGGCTTTTCTTCGCTGAAGAAAGGCCAATTCTTTGCCCTCGATTTGGCGACGGGTAAGACGTTATGGCAAGGTCCGGGCCGGATGGGCGAGAATGCCGCTATCTTGAACTTAAATGGAAAAGCGTTGATGTTGCTGACGAACGAAGCGAATCTGGCCGTGCTGCCGGTCGACGCGAAAGCCTATGAGCCAGTCGTGCAGTACAATGTCGCCAACAGTCCAACCTGGGCCCACCCGCTGGTGATGGGGAATCGCGTTTTTATCAAGGACCAGACGACTCTGCGGGCGTTGACGATTTCGGGTAGTTAGCGCTCTCGCCGTTCTTTCGCGTTAACACAAAAAGCAGGATGCCGGTGGTGCCGACGCCAATCGGATCCTCGATGGCCCACCACGCCGGCATCCCCGACACATAATCAATAATAAAGAAGACTGGCGCCGCGATCAGGTATGAGAAGGCGTTGAATATTATCAAGGGACGAAAGCGACGCACGTCGAAGGAGAGTACCCACAGCGAGAGGCCATGCATGCCATAGGTGTAGGAAGCCTGGCGAATCAGAAACATGAGGACCGAGCCTTCGGGCATACGGCCCATCCCCAGCCACTCGTGCGAATACTCCATCCACGATCGCGGCATCACCACCGCGATGAACGCGAGCACTTCAAGCAGGCCAACCAGGCGCAACAACCAGGCGAGTAATATTTTTCGATCAGGCATGTCAGAACCGTCTTGCGGTTCTACCGGGCGGCGATGTTGTATGCGGCCATTTCGTTGGCGTTGCGAACCAGCAGCTTGCCGCCGGCGATCGCCGGATAGTTCCACGTCTTGCCTTCGAGGGCCGTAAAGCGCGCAACCTCTTGAAATTGATCCGGCGTTGCCTTCACGAGGGCCAACTCGCCGGTATCGCTCGAAATGATCAAATGGCCGCTCGCTAGCAGGACCTGGCCGTAGCCGTAACGCCCGCCCTTCCACTTGCGCTCGCCGGTGTTCACGTCCAGACAGGTCAAAATTCCTTCGTCCAGTCCGTAGACAAATCCCTGATGAAGAACAGAGCTATTGAACTTGTTCTTCATCGCAATATTTTCCCAGACGACTCGGGCGTTCTGACTCTTGCCACTGCCTGATACTTCCACCAGGGCCGCTCCTTTGCCGTAGCCCGAAGAAATGAAGAACCGGTTCTTGTCGACGGGAATGGGCTGCGAGACATTGATGCCCATCTGCGTATCCCAACCGACACTCCAAAGCAGCGAACCATCTTCGGGCACCAGACCCATCACGCGGGAACTGCTGACCACGACGATTTGGCGCCGGCCAGCGAGGGTTATCAGCATCGGTGAAACATAAGCCTGGGGATCGTCCTGTGATGACCAGACTTTCGCACCGCTCATCTTGTTGTAGGCGATGACGGATTTTCCTCCACCTCCGCCCGGCAGCACGATGACTTTGTCGTCAACAATCAGCGGCGAAGCTGCCATCGCCCAGGAAAGATTTTGCGCCTGGTTGTCACGCAGAATGTTCTTGGCCCAGATGACGCCGCCGCTCCTGGCGTCGAGGCAACGCAACTCTCCGGTTGCGCCCAGAGCGTAAATGCGTCCATCGTCCCAGGTTGGCGTCGCGCGTGGGCCATCGCCGGTGGAGTCTGTGAACTCGGCATTCCAGCCCTGCTGCCAGAGTTCCCGGCCGGTGCCGACGTCGTAAGCCGCAACCACTTCCTGCTGGCGGCGCTGTTCTATTGTGTAAGCGCGACCATCCGCCACGACGAACGACGCGTAGCCGATACCTATAGGTTGTTTCCAAATCGGCGAGAGCCCGTTAGCCGGCCACTGGGTCAGCACAGCCATCTCATCGTAATGCCCGTCGCGGTTTGGGCCGCGAAAGTTGGTCCAATAGTTTCGGCCGGCGTGGGCTGCTGCTGTTTCAGCGGTTGCTCCCGGCGCTCCCGGTTGTCCGGCTGTGGCCGCCTGGTTGGGCGCGGTCGTGGCTGACTGGACACCACTTGGAACTGCTTCCGTAGCACTGGCACGCTGTTGCGCCCGGTCCCGTTCCAACGCCGCGTAATGATCTTCATTGGAGACGGATTTACGCCAATTACGGAAACCGAAAAAGTAAGCTACGCCAAGGACTGCAATTCCGATGGAGGCCAACGCTTTGACCTTGATGCTGGTATCACGCCGCAGCCACAGCATTGCCAGGCCGGCCGGCGGTAGGATGACAGCGGCAGCAATCAGACCAGTTAGGGAACGATACCAGGGCGTGGAATTCTGTGATTCAAACATGGCTACTTCTCCGGAGGCTGGGTGGACTGTTCGGGACTGTCCGCAGATTACACCGATTACGCAGAACAGAGAAGCGGGCAGAAAGGATCAGTATCGAACGCGAAGCGGGGCAGTAGCCCGACTGTAAAGGAGGGCTCTTCTGTTGCGTGGTAAGCCCTCCATTACTGTCGGGCTGCTGCCCCGCTTTGCCGTAATAGACGAACTAACTGCCGATGCAGTACAGGTTCTTATCGGTGCGAATGAAGAGTTTGTGATCGGCGATGGCCGGCGACGCGGCTACGGCTTCACCCAGCGAATTCGTGCGCAGGATTTCATGCTTTGGCCCAGCTTTTACCACGTACGTGTCGCCATCCTCGTTCGTCAGGAAAATCATTCCTTCGAACGCCACCGGCGAAGCCAGGAACGTTGTCGCCTTCGGCACGCGTCCGCCTTCGTACTGCACTTTTCCGGTGATCGCATCCAAACAAGTTAGCAGTCCACGGTCCGTCATCAGGTAAAGATATTGTCCGTAGAGTATTGGCGACGGAACGTAGGCCGTGCCCTTGTTGTAGGTCCAGGCAAGTTGCGGCGTTCCCGTTATGTCGCCGGTGCCGCCGGCTCTAATCGCAAGCGCAATCTTGGCCGGATACCCGGAAGTGAGGACGACCAGATCATTCGATACTACTGGCGAGGGCACCGCGTTGCTTTCCAGTCCTTTGTGCCGCCAGAGTTCCTTACCAGTTGCCGGATCATAAGCGATGATCGCTTCCGCCGCGGCGGTGACCAGTTCCGTGGTCCCCTTGGCGGTGCGAACCAGCACTGGGGTGGTCCAGGTGACGTCAACTTTGCGCGCCACGCGCCACGCTTCTTTGCCACTGGCTTTGTTGAAAGCGACGATGAACGAATGACCGCCGCTTTCGTCGCACTGCATGATCACGAGATTCTCGTAAAGCACGGGCGAAACGCCGTAGCCGACACTGGCGGTACCCAGCTTTCCCATCTCCTGCTTCCAAACGAGCTTGCCTTTGAAGTCGTACGCGTACAAACCTTCGCTGCCAAAGAAAGCGAAAACATACTTCCCGTCCGTCGCCGGCGTAGAAGAGGCAAAGCTCGCTTTCTTGTGCCGGCTGTCGTACACGGGGCCTTCGTAGGCGACGCGCTCCCAAAGAACCTTGCCTGACTCGCGGTCGAGGCAGATAACTTTGAAAGTATGTTTGAGGTTCGCGCCGGTGGCATCCGGGTGAACGAAGTCGGTGCCGTCCTGCAGTTTGTGCGTCACGCCCGCAGTGCGCCCCGGAATGACTTCACCATCAAGCGCCGTCGTCAGAAAGATCTTTTTGCCCCAAACGATCGGTGAAGAATGGCCACGTCCGGCCAGCGGAGTCTTCCACTTCACGTTCCTGGTTGCGCTCCATTCACTCGGTAATCCTGTCTCGTCAGAGACACCTTGGCCGTCCGGCCCGCGCCACTGTGGCCAGTTGCCGGATTTGGCAAAGGTGGCACCGGAAAGGCTAACGATCGTGAGCAGGCAAAAAACTGAAGCGATGATACTGCGGCCGAAGAGTTTCATGATGAATTCCTTACTGTGTACTTTGGAGTGCGCTGACCTGTCAGCGCTTTGGTTCTAAGAGTGACCTATTTCAGACAGCACCCTATTCCCCAGACTTTGCGAGTTTCTTACCCGCTGCCGGTTGACCGAATGCAAACAGGTGTTTGATCCCGCGCACGATGACCAGGCCTTCAGAGATGGCGGGCGTAGCCATCATTACTTCGCCGACGCCGTTCGTCGCGAGCAGTTCGTACTTCGGCCCGGCTTTGACCACAAAGACATCGCCATCTTCACTCGACAGATAAATTTTCCCGTCTGATGCAACCGGCGACGCCGTAAATGCTCCGCCCTTACCACCCAAACGCTCCTGGTAAATTCGTTCGCCGGTGGTCGCTTTGTAGGCCGTCAGCACGCCCTGATTCGAACACGTGTAAAGGTAATCACCGTAAACTACGGGCGTCGGCATGTACGGCCCGCCGCGCTGTTTGCTCCAGGCGATGAACGTGTTGGAATCTTTCCCGTCCTTCAGCGAGATATCGCCAGTCGCGCCGGGCCGGATCGCGTAGATGGGTTGAATCGGAGCATAACCGCTGGTGACGTAAATCAAATCGTGAGCGATGATCGGCGTCGGCGTAGTGACTTCCGAATTTGGAGTCAGCCGCCACAGCTCTTTTCCCGTTAGCGGATCGTAGCCGCGAATCGCTTTCGATCCGTTGGTGATAACCTCGGCCCGCGTTTTTCCTTCATACACGGTTGGCGTGCCCCACGAAGAGATTTCTTCGCGCGGAGTTTTCCACCGCAACTTTCCGGTCTTCAAATCATAGGCCGCGATGTAGGAATCCTTTTGCACGTCCGCCTGGATGATTACGAGGTCACGATAGATGACCGGCGAACTGCCGTGCTCCCATTGATAATCGGCGTCATAGAACCAGCCGGAATCCAGCAAGCCCAGATCCTGTTTCCACTTCAGTTTTCCGTTCAGATCGTAGGCATAGAGCCCGTGCGAACCGAACAGCGCGATCAGGTATTTGCCGTCAGTTACCGGCGTGGAGTCGGAGTGGGTCGACTTCGGATGTCGCTTAACTTTTGGCAGACCCTCGTAAGCGACGCGCTCCCAAAGAATCTTGCCGGTGGACTTGTCCAGCGCGTAAACCTTCCAGACGTGTTTGGGATCGTCCTTCACCGGCTGGACGTCGCCGTAGAGGCCGTAGCGCGTTTCGTCCTTCGCCGTGCTGACCGCAGTTGTGACGAAAATCTTGTTGCCCCAGACGATCGGGCTTGAATGTCCCAGACCGGGAATCTCAACTTTCCAGCGCGTGTTGAGCGATTTTTCGGCGTCCCACTTCTCGGCAGCGACGCCACCTTCGACCACGCCCGACGCTGATGGCCCGCGAAACTGTGGCCAGTTCTGCGCGACAGCGGCGCGGGTAAAAAGAATTAGGAGCAGAAGAGTTAATCCTAAGCGTTTCATGGGAAGACCCCTTTTGGAGTTAGCTGACTTGTCAGCGCTTTTGGTTTCGACTCGGCGCACGCCAAAGAACTACTGTGCGACGCGCTTAAGTTGAGCTGTTCCTCTTGGACCTTGCTCGAACTTCATGCCTGTAACCTTCCCGTTCTCGACATTGAAGGTCAGGGTGAGGCCGGCGAAGGCAATCGGGCGGAACGACGTCTTATCAATAGCCATCAAAGCCAAAGGCGGCTGTCCCGCCGGCGCGCCAAAAAGCTTGCCATCCTTAAGCAAAATGTTGATCTCAGGTCCCGGGTCGCCTTTGTACTTGCCGACGTACGACTGCAGGGTTTCGGCATCAACTTCAAACGGGGGTTTCGCTCCGGCCTTTTTTAGCAGCTCGGCGATTTCGGCCATCTTTGGATCGGCGGCGGCCTGAGCCAGCGCGGCGGTCAGGGTTTCTTCTTTTACGCCGCCACGATCGAGGGCGAGCTTCACGAGCACGGGGTTTCCTTCGCCGACACCGGTCGTCAGCACATCGTCGACGGCGGTCGAGTCCTTGTCCAACAGCAAGCGCACAACGTCGAAGTGTTTGCCGTCGAGGGCCCACGTCATGGCCGAGGCTTTATAGAAAGTGTCTTTCACGGTCGCATCGGCCCCGCGCGCTAGCAGCACCTTGACCACATCCGTGTTGCCGCGCTCCGCCGCCTTGAACAGTGCAGTCGTGCCGTAGCGAAACTTCGCGTTCACATCTGCGCCCCGATCGAGCAAATCCGTGACCGCGGCCGCGTCGCCTTTGCGCGCCGCCTCAAACAACTGATCGTTCAGCGCCTGTTTCGGGTCAGCTGGTTTACTGTCCTGGGCGGCGATGGCCAGCGGAAACAGCAATAAGCCGAGCAGCAGAATTGCCTGTCGTATATTCATGAAATCCCTCCTCGCTTTGGGAGTTCACCGGTAGATGGTAAATTCAGGTCGTTAACGGACGGCGGAAACTTGAGAAAAACTGAATCCCTGCAACGCAAGTGTACGTATTGTACATCCTTAAGGTTGCAGGTGCGCAGCTTCGTTTCGTTAGGGCAAAATTTGATTTGCCATTCTGCATTGTGAAGAATTATCCGAGGTTTCGTATGCGGCCCGGCTGGCTTACTTCCTTCCTTTGATGACGGACAGCAAACATGAATAAGTTTCTAAGTCTTGGTTTATGTATTGGCCTGGCTCTGTTGGCGTCTGCGCCCGAGCGCGTGTCGGCCAGTGACTGGGCGGAATGGCGCGGTCCGGCGCGCGACGGCATTTCCCATGAGAAGGGACTCCCCACCAAATGGTCGCCGGCCGGAGAAAATCTCGCCTGGAAAGCTCCTTACGGTGGGCGGTCAGCGCCGATCGTGATGGGGAATCACGTCTATCTGCAAAACACTGCGGGAAAGGGCGAAGAAGAGCAGGAGCGCATCATGTGCTTCAACGCCGACACCGGTAAGCTCCTCTGGGAACATCGCTTCAATGTTTACCTCAGCGACGTGCCGCCGCACCGTGTCGGATGGGCTTCGCCCGTAGGTGATCCGGCGACCGGCAACGTCTATGTGTTCGGTGTCGGAGGAACTCTGATTGGTCTGTCGCGTGACGGAAAAGTCTTGTGGGAACGCTCGCTCGGCGAAGACTTCGGCTTGCTGACCACGCACGGCGGCCGCACTGTATCTCCGATCATCGACGGTGATCTGGTGATAATCAGCGGCGTCACCTTCATGTGGGGACAGCATGCACGCGGCGCGCACCGCTTTATGGCTTTCGATAAAAGATCGGGCGAGACCGTCTGGGTCAGCGCACCGGGGGGCCGTCCTTACGACACAACGTATGCGCCGCCGATCATTGCTAACGTCAACGGCACGCGTTTGTTGATACAGGGAGCCAGCGACGGCGTGGTCCATGCAATCAAACCACAGACCGGTGAGCCGGTTTGGAAATACGAAATCAGCAAGCGTGGTTTGAACACCGGCGTGGTGGTTTATGGGACCACCGCGATTCTGACGCACAGCGAGGAGAATCTTGATTCCAATGACATGGGCATGATCGTGGCGCTGGATGCCAGTCAAAAGGGCGAGCTTAAGATGGCCCAGACGAAATGGCACGTTCCCGGCTGGCAGGGGGGCTTCTCGTCGCCCGTGCTTGATGGCGATCGCTTTTACCAGGTAGATAACGGAGCAAACATCGCGGCCTTTGACGTGAACGATGGCAAACAGTTGTGGCTACAGAATCTCGGCACGATTCAGAAATCTTCCCCGGTACTCGCCGATGGCAAGCTTTATGTCGGAACTGAGAACGGCAAGTTCTTCATCCTCCAACCCTCGGCGACCGGAGCAAAAATCCTGGATGAAGACCAACTGGGAACGGAAGCTTTGCCCGAAGCAATCATCGGTTCAGTCGCCATTTCCAATGGCCGTGTTTTTCTGGTGAGTGATGCGAACCTCTATTGCATTGGCAGGAAGACGAACGGCGCCACCCCGGCCGAGACTCCGGTCGAAGGACTTCCCAATCCGAACCGGCCGGCCACGCACGTGCAGGTAGTTCCCACCGAGTTAATTCTTAGGCCTGGAGACAAGGTCAACTTTCGCGTACGGCTGTTTGACGAGTTCGGCAAATTCATCCGCGAGGAGCAATCCGCGGCCTGGTCGCTGGATAAACTGAAGGGCACGGTGGCTAACGGTCAATTCGTCGCCGGCACGGACGCGCTGCCTCAGGCGGGCTCAGTTAAGGCGACCGTGGGGACACTTAGCGGTACTGCGAGTGTGCGTGTCTTCCCGCCGCTGCCATGGAGCGAAAACTTCGATGCGATGGAGGCGAATAGTCTCCCGCCGAGTTGGGTCAACGCGACGCTCAAGTTCGTCGTGCGTGAAGTAAACGGCAACAAAGTGCTGGTGAAGACTACCGAGGGTTCGTCGCTGTTGAGCCGCGCGCGCGCGTATTTCGGGCCGTCTGATTTTTCGAATTTCACCATCGAAGCTGACGTGAATGCCACGCAAAAGCGACGCCAGCAGGGCGATGCCGGCGTGATCGCGCAACGTTACGCGCTGGTGCTTTACGGCAACAGCCAGATGCTGCATCTGGAACCGTGGCAGCCGGAAATCAAACGGACTGTGTCAATTCCTTTTGTCTGGAAACCCGATGTTTGGTACAGGCTGAAACTGCAGGTTGAAAACCTGGCGGATGGAAAAGTGCGCGCGCGCGGGAAAGCCTGGCCGGCCAGTGAGCCGGAACCTACCGCCTGGCTCATTGAACGCATCGATCCCATCCCCAATCGCCAGGGCGCGCCGGGCATATACGGTGGTGCGCTGGCTGAGTTGTACTTCGATAACCTGAAGGTGTACCGGAACCAGGAGAGCAAGCAGTGAGCAGTGAGCAGTAAGCACTAAGTAGCGGTCAGTACCGCCCGCGGTAGCGCGTGGGTTCCACGTTGGCTTATCTAATCCGCAGATTTCACAGATTACACAAAGACAGTAGTAACGGAGATTCATACAACATGATTTACAAAGTTAGCGGCAGAACAATCATTGCAACCGCGCTGGTCATTTCAACCATGGGCCTATTGCTCACTGCTCACAGCTCACTGCTCACCGCTTCCGCTTCCGATCCCGGCACTACCGATTGGCCCATGTGGGGCGGTACGCCGGATCGCAACATGGTCTCCAGCATGAAGGGTTTGCCCACCTCCTGGGACATCAAGTCGAAGAAAAATGTGAAGTGGGTAGCCGCGTTGGGTTCGCAATCCTACGGCAACCCGGTTGTGTCCGGCGGCCAGGTCTATGTGGGCACCAACAACGAGGGCCTCCGCGACCCGAAGATTACCGGAGACAAGGGAATACTGATGGCCTTTCGCGAGTCGGACGGCGAATTCCTCTGGCAAGCGGTTTCCGACAAGCTCGTCGCTGGGCGGGTTAACGATTGGCCTTATCAAGGCGTTTGCTCCTCGCCGCTGGTCGAAGGCGATCGTCTGTACTACGTCACCAATCGCGCCGAGCTGGTTGCACTTGATACCGCCGGGTTTCGCGATAAAGAGAATGACGGTCCCTTCGTCGATGAGAAACTCAAAGGCGAAAAAGATGCCGACATCGTCTGGAAGTTCGACATGATGGAAGAGGTTGGTTCGCTGCCGCACAACATGGCCAACTCTTCCCCAGTCTCGTTCGGCGACCTGATTTATGTCAGCACTTCAAACGGGCAGGATGAGAGTCACGTAAACATTCCCTCGCCAAAAGCGCCGGCCATTATCGCCATCAGCAAAAAGACCGGCAAATTGGTTTGGGAAGATAATTCGGTTTTCGACAAGATTCTGCACGGCCAATGGTCATCGCCGACCGTGGCGAAAATTGGCGGCGTGGACATGGTGATTCACGCGCAGGGTGACGGTTGGGTGCGCGGTTATGAAGCCCTGACGGGAAAGAAGCTTTGGGAATTTGATACCAATCCCAAGGACTCAGTCTGGCCCAAGACCCGCAACGAAGTGATTTCGACGCCCGTGGTTTATCAACAGAAGGTCTACATGTCGAATGGCCAGGATCCGGAACACGGGGAAGGCGTGGGCCATATGTACTGCATCGATCCGACGAAGCGTGGCGACATCACGACTACGGGGTTGGTGTGGCACTACGATAAGATCCGCCGCTCAATTTCCACTCCGGCCATTAAGGACGGCATCGTTTATCAAAGCGACTTCAGCGGGTTCCTGCACGCGCTTGATGCGCAGACCGGAAAGGTCTATTGGACGCACGATGTTTTTGCGGCCGTGTGGGGCTCGCCGATGCTGATCGACGGCAAGATTTACCTGGGCGACGAGGACGGTGACGTGGCGATCCTGCAGGAAGGTAAAGTCAAAAAGGTAATTGGCGAACTCAACATGGGCAGCTCGGTTTATTCCACGCCCGTTCCCGCGAACGGCACGCTCTTCATCGCCAACCGCAATCAGCTTTTCGCGCTGGCTGAGAGTAAAACGGCCACGGCGAAGAAGTGAATAATTTTCAACCGCAACGCGGTTGAGACCTCCAGCCCAGGGTTGCCGCCGCGGCTACCCTGGGATCCGACGACGTTGGAGTCCCAACCGCAACGCGGTTGCGTCGAATTCGCAGGTACAGAGCAGGCGCAACCGCGTTGCGGTTGATCACATTATTTCGCGGGTAACCCAACGTAGCCGAGGCGGCAACGTTGGGCTGAAGGGCGCAACCCGTTCCGGGTTGAGGCCGGAAGCTACTTGCCATGTACAGCTTCGATTTCCAACTTCGCACGCGTCTGATTTTCGGCGCCGGGTCCATTAATCGTTTCGGCAACGTGGCTAAGGAGCTCGGTTTTCGCCGCACTCTACTGGTGGCGGATCGCGGCCTCGCCGATGTTGGTTATCTCGCGCGCGCTTCTCAACTCCTGCTCGACGCCGGCCTCGAAGTTTTTCCCTTCTGCGATTTCACCAGCGATCCCGACAGTGACACTATCGAAGGAGGCGTCGCGTTTGCTTCCCCTCTGAACATCGATTCAATTGTCGGCCTTGGTGGCGGCAGCTCGCTGGATTGCGCCAAGGGTATCAACTTTGTCCTGACCAATGGCGGGCGCATTCATGATTATCTCGGTTATGGGAAAGCCACGAACGCGCTGTTGCCGATGCTGGCCGTACCCACCACCGCCGGCACGGGAAGTGAAGTGCAGAGTTACGCCGTCATCACGGCGGCCGAAACGCATCGCAAGATGGCCTGCGGCGATCCCACTGCGGCGTTCCGTTTAGCAATACTGGATCCCGAATTAACGCTTTCGCAACCACGCGAAGTGACCGCCGCATCAGGTTTCGATGCGATGGCCCATGCGGTCGAAACCTGGGTCTCAACCGCGCGCACACCAATCTCTGAATACTTTTCCCGCGAAGCATGGCGGCTGCTCGAAGCGAATTATGAAAATGTTCTGCAGCGGCCGTCCGATTTGCATGCCCGGGAAGCAATGCAGATGGGCGCGTGCTTTGCCGGCATCGCGATCGAGAATTCCATGCTGGGCGCCACGCACGCGTGCGCGAATCCGCTAACGGCCCACTACGGCACGACGCATGGCGTCGCCCTCGCGATGTTGTTGCCGTCGGTGGTGCGCTGGAATGGGCCAGTTGCGGCCGGGCGTTATGGTGAACTCTTGAATGGTGCGGGGGTCAAGGGCGATCAGCATGCAGCCGAGAGATTAGCGAGGCGATTAGAAGAACTCGCTGCCGTCGCAGGCCTCGGTGGCAGTTTGACCGCAGCGGGAGTTGCAGCGAATGACTTTCCGATGCTGGCAGCTGAAGCCGCGCAACAATGGACCGGGACATTTAATCCGCGTCCGTTCGACTTGGCAGGTGCGCTGGAGGTTTACCAGTTAGCAGCAAGCAGGGAGCGGTGAGCAGGTAGCACAATGACAAATGACAAATGGAAAAACTTCTGTCTCGCCGCTCTCCTAATCAGCGCGTTGTTTTCCCCCGCGTGGGCGCAGGACACTCCGGCCAACAACTGGTCGCAGTTTCGCGGTAATCAACGACTCAGCGGCGTTTCACAATCTTCCGTGCCGCAAAGCCTGAAACAATTGTGGACCTATGAAGCCGGCGACTCGATCGAATCATCGGCCGCGATAGTCGGTGGCACAGTTTTCGTCGGCTCGCAAAAAGGCGAGTTGGCCGCGCTGAGTTTAGACAACGGCTCGGTCTATTGGAAATACCAAACGGGATCGCCGATTGGCGAATCGTCACCCGCATACAGCGGTGGCGTGGTTTACATCGGCGATCTTGGCGGCGTGTTGCACGCAGTCAATGCGCCGGATGGAAAAAAACTCTGGACCTTCAAGGCGGGGAATGAAATCAAATCTTCGCCCGTCGTGGCCGGCGACCGGGTCCTGATCGGCTCTTACGATCAGCATTTGTATTGCCTTTCCACGCGCAACGGCTCGGTCCTTTGGAAGGTCAGAACGAACGGCCCAGTCCATGCCACACCAAGCATTGCCGGCGGCGTGGCTTTCATCGCCGGCTGCGATGAGCTGTTTCGCGCAATTCGCATTAGCGACGGAAAGGAAATCTTTTCAGTTTCCTCCGACGCGTACACAGGCGCATCGCCGGCCTTGGGAGGGAACGCCGCTTTCTACGGAACGTTCAATAACGAAGTGTTGATGGTGAACCTGACGGAGCGCCGCGTCGCGTGGCGTTACCAGCATCCGCAGCGAAAGTTTCCCTACTACTCATCGGCCGCCGTTACGGCGAATCGCATCGTCGTCGGTGGGCGGGACAAGCTGGTCCATGGTTTGACTCTGGCGGGCCGGGCCGTCTGGACATTTGCGACGCGCGCGCGTGTTGAGTCTTCACCGGCGATTGCGGGCGGACGAGTTTTTGTTGGCTCCAACGATGGGCGTTTCTATGTGCTGAGTTTGGCCAATGGCGCGAAGCTCTGGGAGTTTAATGCCGGCGCGCCCCTTTCAGCCTCTCCGGCCATTGCTAACGGACGGATCGTGATTGGATCGCAGGATGGAAGGCTGTATTGTTTTGGATAGGGCGGCGAAGAGCAAAGAGCAAAGAGCAAAGAAAGAGCGGTGGGCAAGCCCCTCTTCCTGACTGCAAGTAATCCGAGTTGCATCTGACTCGCGGAAGTCCGATTCAACACAGCCTACTTGCAGTCAGGAAGAGGGGCTTGCCACCGCTCTTTTCAAGTACTCCGCTTTGCCCTTGGCCCTTTGCCCTTAGCTCTCTACCCTGGAAAATACTTCTCCAGAGTTAACTGCCTGGGTTTTCTTGTCACTAGCGAGACCACAATCATCAACAAAGCGGAAACGACGACCATCGGGACCACCGGCATGAAACCGAATATGGCAGTGCCTCCCGGAGTGCGCGTCAGGACCTCTGTGCCACCCAAAGACCAAAGCAAAGTTGGCGGACCTGGCGCCGGCGCGGGCACGATCTGCTGCAAAATCGCTACGGCCGCGACCGCCAAAATCACCCACATGGTCGACGCCAGCGCGCCCCATTTCGTACTGCCTCGCCAGAACAAGGCGGCCACCAGCAAAGGCGACAACGCCGCATACCCGGAAAAAGCATACTGAATCGCTAACTCAAAAATCGTCTCCGGCGCCCGCAGGGCGACGGCATAAGCGAACATTGTGATGAGCACGATGAAGACGCGGCCGGTCTGGACCTGCACAGCTTCACCAAACCGCCGCTTGCCTCCATAAAAGGCAAAGACATCCTCCGTAAACATCGTCGAGAGCGCGAGGATTTGCGAGTCACTGGCCATCACCGCCGCCATGATTCCGGCGCCCAACAAGCCAGCGAGCCAGAGAGGCGCATATCGTTTCAGCAGGATCAGGATCACATCATCGCCCGCGGCTTGCTCGCGTAGCTCGTCGCGGGCTTCCGGCGCCATCGTCTTTCCCTGAGTTGCCAGCACCCGACGCGCTTCCTGCTTGGCCTTGATTTCCGGTACGTCGGTAACGCGGTTTGCCATTACGCCGAGAAACACGCACGGCAGCCAGATGGCCAAAATGCAGAGCGGATAGAAGATCACGGTCTTCTTAAATTGGCCCATCTTCCGCGCCGTCAAACAAAAAATCAGGATGTGGGGAAAGGCGATCGCAGAAAGCGGAATGAAGGTGTAACTAAAGAAATAGAGCGGCGAGATGCGCTCGCGCGTGAGTAAAGCGGAAAAAGCCGGCGATGCCTGCATTGCCTGCACGGAAGTTTTGAATCCGCCCATGCCCGCGCCGATGACGATCAATGCCACCGCGCCAAACAACAGGAACAGCACGGTCTGAAAAGTGTTGACCCAGGCCGTTCCGCGCATGCCGCCAAAAAATACGTAGCTCATGACCACCATCGCCACGATGGCGCCGCCAAACCAGTAGGGAACTGCGCCGCCGCTGATCGCATTCAGGGTCGTGCCGCCGCCCATGATGCCGATGATGATATAGGGAACCAACAGGACAGCCTGCACGGCGAAAATTACGGTGCCGATGTGACCGCATTCCCAGCGATCGCGAAACATTTGCACCGGCGTCATGAAGCCGTGTTTCTTTCCCAGCGCCCAGACGCGCGTGCCGATCAAAAAGATGGTGAGGGGAATAACCAGCGCTGACGACGAAGCCATCAAGCCAAACGTTACGATACCGTTTGAGAACGCGTGCCCCGACGATCCCAGGATTGCGAACGCCGTCATGTTCGTGCCGAAAAGCGAAAAGAGAAAAACGAACGGCCCGAGCGAGCGGCTGGCGAGAAAATAATCCTCAGCCTTTTCTTTTCCCCTGGCGCGGCGGAAAGCAAAGATGCCAATGTAGAGAACGACAGCTAGATAGATGAAAACAACGATGGCAGGGATCAACGGTGGTTCTCCTCTTCAGGCGAAAGGCGCTCAACCTCTTCTTCCAAATGCGACGGCCACGCGAACGTCACGAGCAGCCACAACAACAGCGAAGCTGCCACCGCGAACACTCCCTGATAAAAGAGCCCGATGGGAACAAATCCAAACACGAGCGGATACGGCGTGCGCCAGTTCCAAAAATCCTGGTGCAGGACGTAGAGCAGAAGGACAGCAAGCACGAGCAGAGTACGTTTCATAATTTGTCTCGCAAGAGTTTTTGGCCCAGGCTTGTTACGCGGCTGGTGCGAATTCTGTTTCGGATTCAGGCTGAGACGTTTGCTCAACTGTCAGAACCCGCCTGCGGTAGCCTCCTGGTTCTTACGTTATGACACAGCCTGATCGGTAATTTCCAACCCCTTATCGATAATCGCAAACGCCTCACGCATCTCGGCCTCTGTAATGCAGAGCGGCGGGTTGGTGAAAAATGTATTCCACCGTACCAGCGTGTAGAGCCCTTCCTGGCGGAAGAACTTATGCAGCGCTTGCATCTCCGGCGAAGCGCCATTGAACGGCGCCATCGGCTCACGCGTGTCGCGGTTTCTGACTAACTCTACAATGCCAAACAGCCCGATGTTGCGCGTGGCGCCGACCGATGGATGCCGGCCCTGCAACTCGGCCATCAATCCGCGCATTAAGTCTCCCATCCGCCGCGCGTTTTCGATCAGCCCATCTTCTTCGTAGACCGCAATGGTCGCCAGCGCCGCCGCGCAAGCCAGCGGGTGGCTGTTGTACGTCAGCCCGCCGTAGAACACGTTCTTGTCAAAGTGGTCCGCAATCTGCCGCCGCATTCCCACCGCCCCAAGCTGCACGTAGGCGCTGGTCAAACCTTTGGCCATCGACATCAGATCGGGCACAACCTTCCAGTGGTCCACTGAGAACCATTCGCCCGTACGCCCGAATCCGGCCATCACTTCGTCGGCGATCAGCAGGATGCCGTACTTGTCACACAGGTCCCGCAAACCCTGCATGTATCCATCCGGCGGAATCAGCACGCCGTTTGTTCCTACGACGGGCTCGACTATGAGCGCGGCGACAGTCTTCGCGCCTTCCAACTCCAGAACTTCTTCGGTCCGCGACAAAACTTCCTCAGTCGTTTCCCATCCGCGCTGAATGCCATGATAAAAATCGGGAATGCGAAATGTGCCGGGGATGCCCGGCTCAGCCGCCCAGCGGCGCGGATCGCCGGTCAAGGTCAGGGCGCCCGCCGTGCCGCCATGGTACGAACGATAGCGCGCGCCAATCTTATGGCGCCCGGTAAACATGCGCGCGATTCGGATGGCGTTCTCATTCGCCTCGGCGCCGCCATTGGTGAAGAAGAAACAGTCGATGTCACCGGGCGTGAGCTCTGCCAGCTTGGCGCTTAAGCGAGCGCGCTTGTCCGTAGCCATGAATGGGTTAGCATAGGCCAGCGTCGCAGCTTGTTCCTGGATCGCGCGAATCACACGCTCGTCACCGTGCCCGATGTTGACGCACATCAATTGCGAATTGAAGTCGAGGTAACGCTTTCCTTCCGGCGTCCAGAAGTAGATGCCCTTCGCGCCCGCGACAGGAATCGGATCGACCGCCGCCTGTGCGGACCATTCAAACAGCGTGTGCCGCCGGCAAAGTTCAACGATCTCCTCGCCCGTCATCTGATCAACAGTCGTAGTAGTAGTCATGATCGTAGGCCAGACATTCCTGCCTGCCCGTCTTCCTCCTCATAATTGCGGTAAAAAAACTGCGGCGATGCTACTGAAATCGAGCGGGATTGACAACGTTCGTCCGCGGTCCGCGGCGCCAGAATCGGAGCCGCTTGCGGTAGCAAGCGGTTCTAAAGTCTCGATAAGCATCCGCTCGCTACCGCGAGCGGCTCTGTGTTCGTGCTGAGAAACATGATTGCAATACGGGATCGTAATTATTGCGTTTTCTCACTTCGCTTTCATGCGCCCAGTTCTCAAGAATTCCTCAAGTCCGCACCTTATCATGCGAATCTCGGGGTAGGCCGCCTCACCGAAATGCGAAAGGGGAACTTAAGCCTGACGACCGCACCACCGCCGCCGTAATTGTAGAAGTGGAAACGGAAAGGAAGGAGGATCACGCAAGGGCCAGCAACGATCGCATCGCGGGTGGGGAAAAAACCACCCGCGGTGTGCAGGAGTTTTAGCGGGGGACATTCCCTTTCATTGTTATTGAGTTTTCCCCCCTGCAAAGCGGGGAGGGAAGGACTGAGGCGAAGCGAGCCCGCCTCTTCCCTAAACCTCCCCGCCCAGTAGAAGGTCAACCGATTTTCCATATGTCATTTGTCATACGCGAATTCAATTTAGAAGTGCAACCAATGGACGTTGAAATTGAACCATTGACTCAGATTGCGAAACCCAGCCAGTTGCCGTTGTGGTTTCCTCGCGCCGGCAGGCGCGGAAGGATGGTAGCCAGTGGCAAGCGCGCAGCGCGCGGCCACTGGATCCGTCTCCCCAATTTGATTGCGCCCCGCACGGGCGCCGGGAGGTAACGGCACTCCTGATATTCCGCGC
>Ga0105249_10000199_pt1 | contig 68792 bp, 62 predicted proteins | sample KBSS44metaG_FD_81522 | JGI IMG/M metagenome (GOLD analysis project Ga0105249, IMG submission 81522) | Switchgrass rhizosphere microbial communities from Kellogg Biological Station, Michigan, USA - KBS S4-4 metaG | ecosystem: Host-associated > Plants > Roots > Rhizosphere > Soil | place... | reverse complement strand
GCCTGTGTGCGGCTCCCCCGAGCTTTTCGCAGCTTACCGCGGCCTTCCTCGCCTCCGTGTGCCCAGGCATCCCCCACATGCCCTCGCTCGCTTGACTACAACTCCGTCAAGCAGAGCACGCGCATGGAGTCGGCTTCCGCCGACTCTCATATATGAGTGATCTGTGCAATCTCGCTCACCTTCTCCGTTCACCCGCCGCAGGAGTCACCCGCGACTGGATCCGAAGATCGATGAGGACTCATAAATCCCACGATCTACCTCTATCCTTCTCTTTTCAAACAGCGTCCACGACCGAAAACGTCATGGAAAAGCTTCGAATTGTAACCCCATCGTTACCGGCAGTCAACTCGGCAGTATCACAAAAATACCGCCACGCCAACGCCTCGAAAGGCGACCGGTTCCGAAAAGGGCGGGAAGAATACATCGATCGGACAGACCGAGCAACCCCGCATTTCCCACCCGCGGAACACGCCTCCCAACCCGATACCTTATGTCGCATGCACGACCTCGATTCCGACCGCGGAACTGCCGTCGTCTCCGCTCGCGGCGCACAGCGTTGGGACGCCGGACATCCGTGGATCTTTCGAAGTGACGTCATCCGACCACCCACGGCTGAAGCCGGCTCCGTCCGAGTCTACGACAGCCGACGCCGTCCCCTTGGCTGGGCACTCTGGAGCCCCGCATCCGAGATCTCGCTCCGCCTGCTTGACGCGAACCCGTCCGCGACCATCGACGAACGGTGGTGGGCCGAGCGCATCGCCCGCGCCGTCAGAAGACGCGACTCGCTGCGGCCCGAGGCGACGGCCTACCGGCTCATCCACGGCGAGGGTGACGCGCTTCCGTCGCTCGTATGCGATCGATACGACCGCTACCTCGTCATCCAGCTCCTGAGCGCCGGTCTCGAGCGATACCGGGAATGGGTCGTTACGGCGCTGCTCGAGCTCACCAACGCCGACGGGATTCTCGCGCGCAACGATCCCCCTGTCCGCGCGCGTGAAGGCCTCGCGCGCGAGACCACGCTCGTCGCGGGCGATGTGCCACAAGAGATCGAAGTCACCGAGCACGGTGTTCGATACCTCGCTGCCCCGTGGACGGGACAGAAAACCGGTGCGTTTCTCGACCAGCGCGAGGCGCGGCACCGAGCGGCGGCGTACGCGCGCGGCCGTGCGCTCGACTGCTTCAGCTACCACGGTTCCTTTGCGCTGCACCTCGCGCGAACCGCCGACCACGTCATTGCCATCGACAGCTCAGCGGCCGCCCTCGCGCGGGCCAGCGACAATGCGCGACGGAATGGTCTAGCGAACGTCGAATGCGTAGAGGCAAACGCGTTCGACTACCTGCGCGATCGCGAGCGTGATCGGGACAGGTTCGACACCATCGTGCTCGATCCCCCGGCGTTCGCGAAGACTCGCGGCGCGGTGGCGAGCGCGCTGCGCGGATACCACGAGATCAACCTGCGCGCCATGCGCATCCTGAGCTCCGGCGGGTTCCTGTACACCGCCAGCTGCAGCTATCACCTCACCAAGCCGCTGTTCCTCGAGATGATCGAGCGCGCCGCCGCCGACAGCGGACGACGTGTGGCCATTCGCGAGCTCATCGGCCAACCACTGGATCACCCGGAGATACTCACGATTCCGGAGACCGGCTACATCAAGGGCGCGATCCTCGAAGCGATGGACTGATGCCTAACGTCGGCCCGCACGCGCAGCACGCTTACCGACGCTGGCAATGCGGGCAGAAGTACGTCGATCGCCCGCCCTGTACGATCCGCCGGATCGCAGTCCCGCATCGCGAGCAGGGCAGCGCTTCTCGATCGTACACCTCGAATCGGTCAATCCCGTCATCGCGATAGCGACCAGTGGTGCGCTGCGCCTTGTCGAGCACAGCATGAATCGCGTCGAGGAGCCGTCGCTGGCGCGCGCTGCTCAGCGAGGAAGCAACCACCCGCGGATCGATCCGCGCGAGCCACAGCGCCTCGGCCGCGTAGATGTTGCCCACGCCCGCGAGCACCCGTTGGTCGAGGAGGGCGAGCTTGATCGCCACACGGCGCTTCGCGAGCGTCTGGCCAAAGACCTCGACGGGCACCGTGGGATCGGCCGCGTCAGGCCCGACGGTCGGCAGCGAAGTCGCGCCCGCACGGTGCACCGTGACCGTGGACAGCGCCCGCGGATCGATGAGCGAGACGCGCAAGCCGTCATCCAGCTCGATCACCACACGGGCATAATCCGGCACCGACGTCGCCGCGTGGTCCACCAGCCAGTCGCCGGTCATTCGGAAGTGCACGACGACTGTGTCGCCGGTATCCAGCGTGAGCAACTGGTGCTTTCCGCGTCTCTCGACGCCGGAGACCGTTGCGCCACGAATCCGCGCCACATCTCGCGGCGGCAGCCCTCGGCGATGAGACCGGTGAAGAACCCTGACGCCGCGTATCGTCCGGCCGACGATCGCCTTCCTCAATACCCGCGAGGCATGCTCGACTTCGGGTAATTCAGGCATCTCATCCCGGTAACGGGCCGGCGCACGTCCGCCGACCGGTGGATTGGCGTTGACAGCGTTCCCCGTCGCGGTGAAACTCCCCGCGTGACCGCTGCGCGGCCTTCTCCCAACGTGACTCCGACTCGGGGGAGCGGCACGCCTGTCCAACCGGCGGTGCGGCCGGACGCCGTGCGCAGAGTCCTCGCGCTCGTTCTGGTGCTCAACCTGATCGTCGTCGCGATCAAGGTAACCGTCGGCATTCGAACCGGGGCCCTTTCGGTCCTCGGTGCCGCGCTTGAATCATCGCTCGACCTGTTCAACAACGTCGTCGGGATGATCCTCGTGAGCGTCGCGGCGCGCGCACCCGATGAAACACACCCGTACGGCCACGCGAAGTTCGAGACGCTGGGCGCGCTCGCCATCGTCACCTTCCTGTCTATCTCGTGCTTCGAGCTGCTCCGACAAGGAATCGCTCAGCTCCGGCAGGCGCACTCGCCCGAGACTCCGACGTTGCTGGAGCTCACACTCATCTGCCTCACGTTGGCGGTCAACGCGCTCATCGTCGTCTACGAGCGTCGTCGGGGTCGTGAGCTCTCGAGCTCGTTTCTCATCGCCGATGCGGCCCATACCCATAGCGACCTGTACGTCACGCTCCTCGCCATCGCGTCGCTTGCGCTGACGAGGTTCGGGTTCGGCGCACTGGACCCGGTGCTGGCGCTGGTCGTCGCGGCGATCATCGCGAGGAACGGGTACCAGATTCTGAAAGAGACCATCCCAATCCTGGTCGACGAGCGTGGGCTGGACTCGGCGGATGTGCGCCGGCTGGTCGAGCGCATCCCGCGAATCGAGGAAGTTCGGAACGTCCGGTCGCGGGCCGGCGCCTCCGGCGTCGTCTTCGCGGAAATCACCGTCAGCGTCGCCGGATCCACCAGCGTCGCCGACGCGCACGACATAGCCGACGAGGTCGAAAAGCGCATTGCCGACGCTCTCGGTGCGTCGGAAGTCGTTGTGCACGTTGAACCAACGTGAATTCGAGACTTGCGTCTACGAGCAGTCGTTCTAGTATTGGTCTAGCTTTCGGCGAAGAGGTTCATGCCGCAACTGCAACACCGGTCGCTCAAGTACGAGTACGAGTTGTACGTGGAGCGGGAGATCGAGGACTACAAGGACTCGATCCCGCGCTCGGCGATCCTCAGCATCGGCGACGAAGCGGTCACCCGACTTCGGACCCAGGAACAGGTCGCTTTCGACGAGCTCGTGCTCTGGGACGAGGTCGATCGAATCATTACAAGTCGCCTACGGATCCCCGCGTACTCGACATGGAAGCGTCGTCGCCTGAAGCTGCTTGCCGAGTACAGACGGCCTGAGCATTGGGGCATGAGGCCCGACGCACCGCTCGTGCGTGCGATCCTCCCCGGCGCCGAATCCCACGTGCTGGTCAGCGGATCACGGGTCTCCGAATCCACGCTGTATCTGGCAGCGAATGGATGCACGGTCACCGCTGTGGGGGACGCGCAGGACGAAGTCGAACGCGTGATGAGTGCCGCCGAAGCAGTAGGGCTCGCTCGAAATGTCAACGCGTTCGTCAGTCCGCTCAGCGAATGGGCACCGAGTGGACCGCTCACCGCCGTGGTGTGCTCACCCGCGGCGTTCGCTGGACTCTCGGAGTCGGACTGTGCCCGGGTGATCGAGGTGCTCAAGAGCGCCACACTCGACGGCGGCGTCCACCTGGTCGAGACAATCGTCGCCGGTCAGACCGCGCTGACTATAGAAGACCTCCGGTCGCAGTATCGGGGCTGGTCCATTTCGGTCGAACGCGAGGATTCGAGTGCACCGACATTTCTCGCCCGAAAATCCGCGACGTCATGAATTGATACGTGTGTCCTCTAATGTAGTGTCATTTTGAGACAGCCGACGCTATGCAGCGTCGGCTTTATCATTTGTAAGACATTGCTACGTAATGACATATGCGACGACGACTTCGTGGCACCACCGATGCTATGGTGCGTAGCGCAGCGCGACCCTTCGTACGAGAGGGTGCTGATGACAGGCGGTCGAGCCCGCGAACCGTTCTCGTGGCGCCTTGACCGCCTTTCATCATCAGCAGGCTCGACACAAAGGTCGCGCAGGCGTCGTAGTCGATCGCGAAACGGATCGAGGCGTAGCTCGACCGCTCCCCCACCTGGAGATGAGCATCATGAGCGATATTCGTCAGACCGTCGATGAAGAGCCGATGGGCATCGTGATTTCGCGCGGATCGCGCGCGGAAAGCACGCCCCGTTTTTCGGCCTATGTGTGGAGTCAGGCCGCCGACGCTCCGCCGACACTCAAGGAGCCGCGCGCCGCATAAGTGGTTGCCGGTCCACCTTTGAAAGCCCCGCCCGTATCGGCGGGGCTTTTTTCATTCACGCCGGGTATGCGCCTTGCTTTCGCCAACCTCGTGCACACGTCGCCAAACGACTGGGAAGGCGAACGGCGGTCTCTGCTCGACCGGCGAATTTCCGAGCTGGGCCTCTCGGTACGGGGATCGCTGGTCGAGAAATACGTGGATCGGCTCTACGCAGAGCTCGAGACACGCGGTCTCCGCTTCCGGCCTCCCGTGTACCTGAGCGATGAATGGGGCTGTCCGGACGGAACGCCCCTGATAGGTGTTCCGTTCTATCTCGCAGACCAGCGCCTCGCTCGCATCGAAGAAGAATTGGCCGTCGAAGTCGAATCCGACATCGACGTGATGCGGTTTCTGCGTCACGAGGCGGGCCATGCATTCAACTACGCGTATCGCCTGTACGACCGCGAAGATTGGCGACGCATCTTCGGGCCGTACTCGCGGCCCTATCGGGATCGGTTCCGCGCGAATCCGTTCTCCCGCGAGTACGTGCGACACATCCTCGGATGGTACGCACAGAAACACCCCGACGAGGACTTCGCCGAGACGTTCGCGGTGTGGCTCACGCCCGGCCGCGACTGGCGCGCCGAGTATGCCGGATGGCCGGCGCTCGCGAAGCTCGAGTACGTCGATCGGGTGATGGGCGAGCTCGGCGATGAGACACCCGAGGTGCCCGGGCCAGGCGAGGATGATCTGCCGGTCGAGTCGATGCAGTACACGCTCGCGGAGCATTATCGAAGCCTGGACGAGCCGTTGCCGCTCGACGACGAACGTCATTTCGACGGCGACCTCAAGACGCTGTTCGGCTCGGTCGAGGATGCGCCTAACGGCGAAGTGGCCACCGAGTTCATTCGCCGGCACCGGCGCGAGATCGTGTCCCGCATCGCCTACTGGACGGGCGAGAGCACCATCACGGTCCGCGCGTTCGTCGACTTTTTGATTCAGCGCTCCGCGTCGCTCGAGCTGCGGGTGCGCGGACTGGAAGCGTCGACACTCATCGAACTCACGGCATTCGGTACGGCCGTGATGATGAACTACCGGCTCACCGACGCGCTGCACGGGAATCCCCGCGGAGACGACACATGAACGTGGCTCTGCTTCACACGAAGGACGCTGTCGATGGCGCGGAGGACCCGGTACTCGGGCAGATCGAAGGTGCGCTGCGCGCTGGCGGACACGAGCCACGTCGCGTGATGGTCGATAGCGAGGTCGATCCTGTGGTGCGGGCGCTGACACAACACCGCCCTGACCTCGTCATCAACCTCGCCGAGTCATTCGCCGGTAAGAGCGCCCTCGAGTCCAACATCGCTGCGCTGCTCAACCTGCTCGACCTGCGATACACCGGCTCGAGTCCGGCCGGGCTGCTGGTCGCCGGCGACAAGACGCTGAGCAAGAAGGTGCTGCGCTTCCACGGAATCAAGACGCCGGAGTTTGCGACGGTGTATCGCGGCATGGTGGATTGGGCCGGCGACATCCAGTTCCCGCTCATCGTGAAACCGCCGCAGGAAGACGCATCCCTCGGCATCACGCAGAAGTCCATCGTTCGCGACATCCGGGAGCTTCTCGAGAAGATCGCGGAGATCCAGGGTGAGTATCAGTCGCCGGCGCTGGCCGAACAGTTCATCGACGGTCGCGAATACTACGTCGGCGTGCTTGGCAACCAGAACGCGCGGGCGCTCCCCGTGATCGAGCTCGATTTTTCGAAGTACCCCGCCGATCGGCCGCGCATCGCGAGCTGGGAGGCGAAGTGGGGGGACGAGGGGGATGCGAAAGGCGCCGAATTCGAAGGAACCGAGTCGATCTTTCCGGACGACCTGCCTGACGACCTCCGTGACCGGATGCAGAAGGCGGCCGTCGACGCGTTCCATGCGTTGCGCCTTCGTGATTATGCCCGCATCGACATGCGGGTCACCGATGCCGGCGGCATCTACATCATCGAGGTGAACCCGAACTGCTACCTCGAGGCGAAGAGCGAGTTCGCGCGCGCGGCCGAGCGAGATGGCATCACGTACGACGCGCTGATCGGGCAGATCGTGGAGCTCGCGGCAGCGCGATACGCGCGGTAAGCGGCGCTCTCTCCAGTTACGGAAGACAAAGAAGCCGGCCACACGGCCGGCTTCCTTGTACTCACTACCTACGAACTACTTCTTCTTGGCGGCCTTCTTCTTGGCGCCACCCTTCTTCTTCGCGGCTTTCTTCGCGGCTTTCTTTTTCATGGCCATGGTACGATCTCCAGTACTGGAGTGGAACACCCGTGCGATCCCCCGGTGGATCGGCGGGCGAACGACCGCGCACCACGAGGGTACTCGGCCGATTCGTTATGCGCTCGTACAGCGCGCACGAAACTGGGAGCGTTCTGTTTTCGACTTCCGCTATCCGACGATCGACTTGTTCGTTTGTTACGCGTTGAAACTAACAGCGTCTGGCGATTCGTGCGCGCAAGATGCGACGAATTCTTTCAAACGGCGTCGCTCAAGCTGGTGAAGTTGAAATCGCGGACCTTGATCGGTGGTACCACGATCGCGAGTCCAGGTCCGCCGGCTTCACTCGCGCTCACGCGCACCGGTCGGCCCATCACATCGAGATTGTTGAGCATGTAGATCGGCGACTCGTTGAACCGAAAGTTCTTGATCGGCCGCGTAATGCGACCACGCTCGATGAGGAACGTGCCGTCGCGTGTGAGTCCCGTATACAGGATGGTTCGCGGATCGACCGGACGAAGGTACCAGAAACGCGTGACGAGAATACCGCGGTCGGTGGCCGCTATCATCTCCTCCATCGTCGCGCTTCCGCCGGACATTCGCACCGTTCCACTGGTCGGCAGCGCTGTCTTCCCCTGCTTCTGCGCCCAGAATCGATCGTACGACAGATTCTTCACGACGCCGGTCTCGATCCACGTGGTCTTCGACAACGGCTGTCCGTCGCCCGAAAAGGTGTTGGCGTAGGCTTCGGGGTCCAGTGGGTCGGACGAGATGGTGATGCGCTCGTCGACGACCTTCATTCCGATCTTGTTTCCGCCGCCTGCCTTCGAGAAGAAGGAGCGTCCTTCGTCCGCGTTGCGGGCGCTCATCGCGCCGGTGATGAACTGGACGAGGTTCCCGACGGCCGTGGGCTCGAGGATGACGGTGTATCGCCCTGGCTCGATGGCGACCGGATTCACCGAGCGTCGCGCCTTGTCGATGGCGCGTGCGCCAAGGTCTTTCGGATCGAGCGCGGAGAAATCGTGGCTCGTCGCGCCCGCCCAACCGGACCCGGTGCCGTCTTCGGTGCGAACGGTCGTGGTGAGCGAGAGCGCGGTCTGCTTGCCGTAGGCGAATAGTCCTTTGGAGTTCGCGATGGCCGTCGCACCGGCCTGGGTCTCGAGATACCCGGTGGACACGAGCCCCGCTGCTCGAGCAGGCTCCGTGATCGCACGGGCCGCGCTCGCGCGCGACGTCGGATCGAGCGACGCCGTCGCTTCGCTCCAGCCCTTGGGATCCGCATACGTCTGCGGGCCAAGCTCCGGCATCGCTTCGGGGTCGTCGGGCGACAGCTTGGCCAGTCGCTCGGCAAGGCCCACCGCGGACTTGAGGCTGGCGTCGTCGAGCTTGTTCGTGTTCACGACGCCGGTGCGCTTGCCGAAGGTGCTGCGCACGGACACGGTAGCGTCGTAGTTGTCACCGCCGGTCGAGATCTGATTGACGGCGAAGCGGGTGTTGCCGCGACCGCCGCTGTTGATAATGACGCGAGTCTCGTCTGCGGTCGTAAAGGACAACGTGCGCTTGGCGAGTGCCTCGCACTCTTCGCGGCCCATGGTCCGCGCGGCGGTGATCAGCGAACGTGGACCGCTCACGCTTTCCGGCCCGTGTTGATCACGTTGATTCCGCGGTGCCGCGTTGGCGGGCAGCCATGCGAGACGGCGTTCGACTGCGATGGCTGACCCTTCGCGTCGCCGAATGCGCCCCATAACCAATAGCTGTCCTTGCCACCGATCATGTCCATCGCGTTCCAGAACTCCGGCGTGCGCATCTGGTAGGCGACGTCCTTGAGCATGCCGGTGATCTTCCCGCCGCGAATCTCATAGAACAGCTGACCGCCGAACTGCGCGTTGTAGCGCTGCTGGTCGATGGAGAACGAGCCATCGCCGATAATCGCGATCCCGCGCTCCGTCGCCGCGATGAGGTCCTCCCACTTGAGATTCTGCTCGCCTGGAAGCAGCGAAACGTTCGGCATTCGCTGGAACTGGACGTCTGACCAGGACTGCGCGTACGAGCACCCGTGCGATCGCGTCGGCTTCCCCTGCTGCTTATACCACCAGTCGAGCCAGTTCGCCTGCTCGCGGGTGGTTTGATAATCGTTGACGAGGCCGTTCTTGATGATGAGGAACGTCTCGGGCTGCACGCCCTCGTCATCCCAGCCAACGGCGCCGAGCGAGCCGTCCTGCATCCGGTCGCCCTGGATGTTCATGAACTCGGGACCGTACCGAAATTTCCCGAGCATTTGCTCGGGCGGAGCGACGAAGCTCGTGCCCGCGTAGTTCGCCTCGTAGCCATACACGCGATCGAGCTCGGTCGGATGCGCAATCGACTCGTGAATGGTGAGTCCGAGATGCGTCGGATGCAGGACGAGGTCGTAGCGACCGACGTCGACGGGTTTCGCCGAAAGCTTCTGCACGGCCTCTTCCGCCCAACGCGGCGCGTTCTCCACGAGCTTCGAGTCGATCACGTGCTCGTAGCCGCGCCCCATGGGCGCGATATCGGTCGCCTGACGCGACTGGAAGTCGGAGAAATCCGACGAAACCGCGGTCACCGTCATGTTCGGCGACGCACGATAGATCGTCTGGACCGTGAAGGAGCCGTCGGTGTTCGCGCACGTCTTCTCTTCCCTGAGGAAGAACATCGACGAGTTCACGAAGCGCGACCCCTGCACCTTCAGCGCGGCCTCGTTGGCCGAGAGCAGGAGCGCGACCTTCTCTTCGATGGCGACGGCGAACGGATCGATGCGGTGCGGGCTCTGCCACGTCCCCGTCACGTTCCCCGGCGCGGCAGCCAACACGACCGGCCGGACGAGCGTGGCGCGATTCGCCTGCGCCTGTGCAGCCGCCTGACGCGCGATGCGCGCGACTTCATCCCGCGTCAGGTCGCTGCTCGCTGCGAAGCCCCACGCGCCACCCACGAGCGTGCGAACGCCGAAGCCGAACGTCTCGTTATCGGAGAGCCCCTGTACCCGACGTTCACGCGTGTTGATCGACTGCACGCGATTGCGGCTGATGCGGACATCGGCGTACTGCGCGCCCGCACTGCGCGCCGCGTCGAGCGCGACCATCGCGAGCTCGCGGTACGTTGCGTCAGTTGTGGGGGAAGCGGCGGGAGTGGGAGTGGCGGGGGGACGAGGAGGGCTCGCGGGGGGCTGCTGAGAACCGACGCAGGCGTTCACGCCGATCGTCGCTGCTGCCGCTGAAGCTGTTTTGAGAAAGCCTCGTCGCGATGTCGCCACGCAGTGTCCTCGTGCTTACGCACAGAAAGGAACTGATCGCGAATATAGACCCGTGAAAAAGCCGATGCAATAGTTGTGCAGCATTCATCGCAACTTGCGGCGCCGCATCGATCACGCGCAATCACCAAGCTGATGTCGCGGTGATGTGCCTGACGCGGTGCCATCGCCAGCCTCGGGCACGCCGTATATACTCACATCATCGACTGCTATCCCTCGACGGGCCGAGCTCATGCCAACGCTCACGATCGACGGTCGTTCCATTACCGTCCCAGCGGGATCCACCATTCTCGACGCCGCACGCGCGCTCGCGATCGACGTGCCGACGTTGTGCTGGTACCCGAAGCTTCCTGTCGTTGGTAACTGTCGAATCTGCCTCGTCCAGGTCGATGGCGCGCCAAAGCTCGTTGCCTCGTGCGCGACGGCGGCAGCCGATGGCATGCGCGTAAGCACGGAATCCGACGAGGCGGTGAAGAATCGTCAGGGTGTGCTCTCGATGTTGCTCGAGCGGTATCCCACGGAAGACATACCGGCCACCGCCGCGCGCAACGAGTTCGAATCCCTCGTGCACCGCTACGATGTGCCCACTACGCGGCGGTCCGGGTTGCCATTACGTTCGGGCGACGAGCGCGAAGGCGACCCGATCATTCAGCATGACATGTCGACCTGCATCCTCTGCACGCGGTGCGTTCGGGCGTGCGAGGACATTCAGGTCGTCGGTGTGCTCGATGTCGCGCATCGTGGCGATCACACGCAGATCATCGTAGGGGCCGACGGCAATCCTGAGCACGCTGGCTGCACGTGGTGCGGCGAGTGCGTGCGCGTTTGCCCGACGGGCGCGATTCACGACATTCTCGCCATCGCGCGCACGACAAATGGCGAGTCGCCCGCTCATGGAAACGGGAACACGAGCGACCAGCGGGCAGACGCCCAGGCCGCGTCAGGCAACGGCACTGCGGCGCCACGCGGCGGGAACGGTGTACGCGCCACGCACGACGATCGCGCTGAAAGCGTGGGCAGCGATGGGAACGGCTCAGCCAAATCGCGTCATCGCGAGTCACGCCAGGGGCGCGAGGTCTCCACACAGCTGCCCGTGCTCGATCGCACGGTGCGAAGCGTCTGTCCGTACTGCGGCGTCGGGTGCCAGATCGATCTGCAGGTGAAGGACGAACAGGTGATCCACGTGAAGAGCCCGTGGATCGAGGAGGATACGCCGAACCAGGGCTCGACCTGCGTGAAGGGTCGCTACGGCTATGACTTCGTGCAGCATCGTGATCGCCTGACGACGCCGCTCATCCGTCGCGGATGGAAGAAGCAGAATGGCACGTGGACCTTCGACGAGAGCGAAGCGGCGCGTCGCGACGATGGGACACCGTGGCCGCGACGTGGTGGTCCGTGGCTCGAGGTAAAGGATGAGAGCCGCACGATGAAGCGACGACCGCGAACGAACCCCCTCAATACTGCCCCGACGGGACCGACGCCGCTCGGCGACCCGCGTGACCGCGCATCCACGCCCGCCGAGTGGTATTCGCCGTTCCGCGAAGCGACGTGGGACGAAGTGATGGAGCTGACGGCACAGGAGCTCATGCGACTGCGAGACACTCGCGGCCCCGACTCACTGGCCGTGTTCCAATCCGCGAAGTGCTCGAACGAGGAGAACTATCTCCTCCAGCGGATGTTCCGCGCCGGCATTGGCACGAATAACGTCGACCACTGTACTCGGCTGTGCCACTCATCGTCGGTGAGCGCGATGCAGCGCGCGATGAACACGAGCGCCGCGTCGGGCTCCATGCGCGAGATCGAGCACGAGACGGACGTCATCTTCCTGCTCGGCGCCAATACGACGGAGTCGCATCCGGTTTTCGGAGCGGCACTCAAGCGCGCGGTGAAGCGCGGGGCAACGCTCATCGTATGCGACCCACGCCGCATCGAGCTCGCCACGCGCGCCCACATGCACCTGCAGCCGCTGCCCGGCACCGACGTCGCCGTGATGAACGCAATGCTGCACCACATTCTCGAGCTCGGGCTCGAGGACCGCGCGTTCATCGCCAGCCGAACACATTCGTTCGAGAAGGTTCGTGACGCCGTTGCGCCATACACGCCCGAGCGAGCGGAAACGATCAGCGGCGTGAGCGCCGACCTCATTCGGCGTGCGGCAGAGACGTACGCGCGCGGCCCGCGGTCGTCGACGCTGTGGGCCATGGGTCTGACGCAGCACAGCACGGGCACCGACATCGTGACGGCGCTCCTCAATCTCATCCTCGCCACCGGGTCCATCGGACGATGGGGAGCGGCGATGATTCCGATTCGCGGCCAGAACAATGTTCAGGGCGCAAGCGATGTGGGCGCGATTCCAATGGTCTACACGGACTATCAGACGGTCACGGACCCCGCGATCCGTCACGTGTTCGCCGAGACGTGGGGCGTCCCTGACGAGCGCATCCCGCTGACACCTGGACTCAAGGTCACGCAGATCGCCAAGGAAGGCAGCCCCGTCTGCGGCATGTTCATCATGGGCGAGAACCCGATCATCTCGGACCCCGATGTCTCGCACGCCGAGGCCTGGTTCGGCGATCTCGAGTTTCTTGCCGTACAGGACCTCTTCCTGACCGAGACCGCTCGTTATGCGGATGTGATCCTGCCCGGCGCGTCATTCGCCGAGAAGGATGGAACGTATGTGAATACCGAACGCCGCATTCAGCTCGCGAAGAAGGCAGTGGATCCGCCGGGTCAGGCGCGCGGCGATCTCGAGATCGTGATCGACCTCTCGAATCGCATCGGACTACCCACACGATTCCGCAACGCCGCAGAAGTCATGGACGAGATCGCGCGCGTGACACCGTCATGGCGTGGCGTGTCACACGACCGCCTCGACGGCGGCGCCGGACTGCAATACCCGGTGCACGATGCCGAGCATCCGGGCACGGCGTTCCTGTTCGGTGACGCCTTCCCCACCGCCGATGGCAAGGCGGTCTTTCATCCTGTGGAGTTTCTTCCGCCCGCCGAGCTACCCGATGAGGAGTATCCGTTCATCCTCAACACCGGCCGGCAGATGTATCACTGGCACACGGGGACGATGACGCGGCGCTCCTTTGCGCTCGACGCGCGAGAATCCACGCCGACGGTGGAGTTGAATCCGGCGGACGCGACGGCGCTCGGCGTTCACGATGGCGACACAATTGCCATCAGCTCCCGGCGCGGGCGGATCACGATTGCGGCGCGTATATCAGGACGTGTCGCCAGGCATCAGGTGTTCGTGCCGATGCACTACCGTGAAGCGGCCGCCAACCTCCTGACGAATCCTGCGCTCGATCCGTATGCCGGCATTCCAGAGTTCAAGGTGTGCGCAGTGAAGCTGTCACGCGTGACCGAAGCCGATGATCTGGCGGCTGCGGCGGAGATCAGAGAGGCCTCGCATCACTGAAATCGTCACCGCGAGGAGCGCTAGCGGCGCGGGATCTCCTCGGATGACATAACTCGGCATATGGATCTCAAACTCACGAACAGAGTCGCTCTCGTCACCGGCGGCTCGTCCGGTCTCGGATTCGCCATCGCGCGGGAGCTGGCCTGTGAAGGCGCGAGCGTGACGATCGTTGCGCGACGCAAGGCGGAGCTCGAGCGCGCGGCGTCCGAGATCCTCAAGGTCGCGCGGACGCGCGTACTACCACTCGTCGGCGACGTGTCGAAGGAAGGCGAGGCCGATCGACTCGCCCGCGCGACCGAGGAGTCGCTCGGCCCGATCGACATCCTGCTGGCCAATGCGGGCGGCCCACCGTCAACGATGTTCGACTCGACGACCGACGAGCAGTACGTCGCGGCCATTCAGCTCAACTTGCTGAGCTCGATTCGGCTCGCGCGCGCGTGCGTCCCCGGAATGCGCGCACGAAAGTGGGGACGAGTGATTTTCCTTACGTCGATGGCCGCGAAGCAGCCTGTGCCCGGCCTCATTTTGTCGAACACCGCGCGCTCGGGACTGCTCGGCTTCGCGAAGACGCTCGCGAACGAGTGCGCGCGGGACAACGTGCTCGTGAACACCGTACTGCCCGGCCACTTCGACACCGCGCGGGCCCTCGAGCTCGCACAGATGCGCGCCGAGCGCGAAAACCGTCCGGTCGACGAGCTGCTCGCCGCGCGGGCGAGCAGCATTCCGCTGGGACGCTCGGGCGATCCGAAGGAGATGGCCGCAGTCGTAGCGTTCCTCGCATCAGAGCGTGCGAGCTTCGTGACGGGCACTGCTATCCAGGTCGACGGCGGTCAAATCCAGACGTTGATCTGACGTCGGCGGGCGCACGGCGAATCAGTCGCCCGCCCGCTTCCGTCCATCTACTCGACCCGCCAGCTTTCCGAGCGCAAACCGCGGCCCGTCGTCGTGTGAATCGCGCGCCGCCATCATGCGTCCCGCTTCCCACAGCCCGCCCAGATGAAAGCGCTCGTGAAGGAGACCGCCGGTCCCGGCTTCGTGCTCAAGAACGTCCCGGTCCCCACGATTCGCGATGATGAAGTCCTGATTCGAGTGCGGCGGGCTGGCGTCTGCGGGACGGACGTCCACATCTATGAGTGGGATGACTGGGCGCGGGGCCGCGTGAAGCCACCTATCGTCGTGGGGCACGAGTTCGCCGGCGACGTCGTCGAGGTCGGCAAGCTCGTCACCGATGTTCGCGAAGGCGATCGCGTGACGGCCGAGGGCCACATCGTGGACGGCCGTTGTCTGCTGTGTCGCACCGGCAACGCTCACGTGTGCCCGTACACGCGCATCATCGGCGTCGATCGTGATGGATGTTTCGCCGAGTACATCGCGATGCCCGCCGTGAACGTGTGGCACCTCGATGAGAATGTCTCGTTCGACATCGGCGGCATTCACGACCCGATGGGAAATGCCTTTCACACGGCACTGACCGCGGATATTCCCGGATCGACGGTGCTCATCACCGGATGCGGTCCCATCGGTATCTTCGCGGTCGGCATCTGCAAGGCGGCTGGGGCGTCCCGTATCATCGCGTCGGATGTAAACGATCGTCGCCTGGAGCTCGCGCGACGCATGGGAGCGCACGACATCGTGCACCCGAACGAGGCCGACGCAGCCGTGAAGGCGTCCACTGACGGCCTCGGTGTGGACGTCGTGCTCGAGATGTCGGGCGTGCCGTCCGCGATCCATCAGGCGTTCGCGCTCGTGCGCGTCGGCGGCCGCGTGCAGATGCTGGGAATTCCCGCGAAGCCGATGGAAGTGAACTTCGCGACGGAAGTGATATTCAAGGGTATAACGATCTACGGCGTCGTCGGACGACGTATGTACGACACGTGGCATCAGATGACGCGATTCCTGCGCTCGGGGGAATTCGACCCAAGCCCCGTCATCACGCACCGCTTTCCGCTCGAACAGGCCGACGACGCGATGCACGTGATCAAGTCCGGCGAGGCGGGCAAAGTGATCTTCGAGATCGCGTGACGAGCGGTCCCTGATTCGACCGATCAACCATCCTCAGGCATGTCGCTCAACACTGGATTCACGTCGGAGCTCGGCGCCCGCATCGAGCAGCTGAAGGCGGACCGCGTTTACAAGCGGCTCAACCACCTGGATTCCGCGCAGTCGGCGCGGGTGCAGATGGAAGGGCGCGGGGAAGTGCTGATCCTGTCGTCGAACAACTACCTCGGTCTGTGCGACGAGCCGAGTGTCGTCGAGGCGGGGATCCGTGGACTGCGCCGCTTCGGCGCCGGCACGGCGAGCGTCCGGTTCATATGCGGGACGTTCACGGTCCATCGTGATCTCGAGGAGGCCATCGCGCGGTTCGTGGGAACGGAAGCGTCGCTGTCGTATGTATCGGCGTGGAACGCGAACGAAGCCTTGACGGCAACGATCCTCGAGGAAGGCGACTTCGTCGTCTCGGACGCGCTCAACCATGCGTCGATCATCGACTCGATTCGCCTGGCGAAGTCCATCGTGAAGTGCACGAGCGCCGTCTATCGGCACGGGGATCTCGACGACCTCGTGTCGAAGCTGGAGCAGGCGAAAGGCGCGAAGCGTCGGCTCATCTGGACGGATGGCATCTTCTCGATGGAGGGCGCCATCGCGAAGCTGCCTGAGCTGATCGACATCGCGCGGCGCTATGACGCGATCCTCGCGGTGGACGACTCACACTCCACCGGCGTGCTCGGCGAAACCGGTCGCGGGACCGCCGAGCATTTCGGCGTCGTCGGCGAGGTGGACATCATCACGTCCACGCTGGGCAAGGCATTGGGCGGGGCCGCTGGCGGGTTCGTGGCAGGATCGGCCGCGTTATGTGATGTGCTGACACAGCGCTCGCGGCCGCAACTGTTCTCGAACGCACTGCCGCCGACGGTCGCCTGCAGCTCGCTCGCGGCAATCGAGTTTCTGGAGAAGCATCCGGCGCGCGTGGCGATTCTGCGCGAGAATGCGCGGTACTTCCGCGACGCGATCACCGAGGCGGGCTTCAAGCCGCTCGCCGGCGAGACACCGATCGTTCCCATCATCGTTGGCGAGACGGCGCTGGCGATCCAGATGAGCGATATGATGCTGGACGCAGGTGTGTTCGTGACTGGATTCGGATATCCTGTCGTGCCGAAGGGGGAGGCCCGCGTGCGGTGCCAGCTCTCCGCGGCACACACGAAGGCGGACATCGATGAAGCCATCGACGCGTTCAAGAAGGTCGGGAAGAAGGTCGGCATTATCTGACGTTAGGCTTCCAATCCGACGACTGCCGGGAGCTGGGTGTGGGGCGCGGGTGACACTTCCACCCAGCCATCAACCGGTTGTGGCCGCGTTATGTGTGCGTCTCATCACACCCCCGGGCGCGGCGTGACTCGCGCGCCGGATTCCTCGTCTCTGACATGAATTCGCGGGGGCGCGTACCGACGCGGTTCACGCGAACGTGATCTCCGGCACATCGCGCCGAAGGCAGGCGCTGTCATTCACGCGCGTCATCAGAGGCTCAGCTATGCGAACGATTCGGACGTTGACCGCAACACTGGCCTGCGCCGCTCTCCTGCCGGCCCTGGCGGCCGCGCAGACAGTGCCGCAAAAGGTCCGCTCCTTCACCGACTCCTGGTATTGGGGCGCGAAAGGCGGCGTCTCGATGTTCAGCGCGGCTACCGAGGATGTCTCGGCGCCGACTGTCGGCGGAGAGTGGATGATCACCCGCACGAGGGTCGCGATGTACGTGTCGGTCGAGCAGTCGTTCTTCGACACACAGGGCGCCGTATTCGATCCGACGAGCGTCGGCTCGGTCCGCCTCGTCGACATCAAGGACTCGCGTCGCTACAACATGCAGCTGTTCGCGTTTCCCAAGCAGTTCGGCTCGTTCCGGCCGTATGCGGGGTTGGGCTACTCGCTCCTCACGATCCGCGAGGCGCAGGTAGAAGGCACCTTCGCGACCCCGGCGAGCCTGGATAGCGTCTCGAGGGACGTGGATGATCGGAGCAGCCGCACGACGCCGGTCTTCACGCTTGGCGGCCAGTACGACCTCCAGCGCATGGCGCTGTTCTTCCAGGCCTCGACGATGTGGACGCAGAACCGCTACTTGATCAGCGGAAAACCGAACACGTTTCTCCTCGAGGCCGGCCTCCGCTACAACCTGACCGACGCGATCGAGAAGCTGCACTAGCCACGAGCCTGCGACTTCGCGTTCGGCGAAGACACGAGAGGGGTCGCGCGACGAATCGCGCGACCCCTCTTCGCATCGCGGACGATTACCGGACCGGGCGTCGCCGCGGCTTCGCGACACCCGGACGGCCGGTCGAGACGTATGCATTGCCCCGGAGCAGCCATCGCAGCGGCCAATCGGCTGCCTGGGTGATGCCAATGCGAGGCGTGACCTGGACCTCCTCCTCGCTCATCGGCTCACCGGCAACGATGCGGAGCGGCGGCCGGCTCAGGCGCACGCCATCCAGGGTGCCATCGATGCCTAACGCCTGGCAGAGCTTGCCCGGCCCGTTCGTGAGATCCACATCCCGGCGGGCAGCCGGCCGCCGCGCGCGGATGAGCGCGAGCCCGTTTACCGGCTCGACCGCGCGGACGAGCACCGCACTACCGTGCCCTTCCTCGCGCGTCACGGCGTTGAAGCACCAGTGTACGCCGTAGATGAAGTAGACGTACGCGATCCCGGGCGGCCCGTGCAGATGCCACGTCCGCTCGGTTCGTCCGGCCACCGCGTGACATGCCGGGTCATCCGGGCCGAGATAGGCCTCCGTCTCGACGATGCGCCCTGAGGCGGTCCCATCGACCGTCGTGCACTCGAGCACCGCGCCGAGCAGCTCGCGGGCGACCAGCTCGGTGGGACGGTCGTAGAACGACGACGGGAACGCGCGCCCCACGCGCGCTGCCGACGACCCACTCACTGCCCTACGCCAGACCGAGGCAGGCGCGAGCGGGTCGACCGGCGATTCGCATGCTCAACCTTCCGCTGCGGCTCCAGCGGTCTTTTTCTTTGCGCGGCCACGTCGCGACTTCGCGACCCGTGGCGCGGCCGCTGATGCAGCGGGTTCCGCTACCGGGGCGCGCTCCGGCGCAGCAGGTGCCGCCGCGCGCGCCGTCTTGCCGGCGGACTTCTTCGCGGCCGCCTTCTTACGCCCCCGGCCGCGAGGCGCACGAGGTTCCTCGACGGTGACCTCCGGCGGCTCGGCGGTGCCGACGGATTCCGGCGCGAGCGTCGCCGTAATCGAGGTCGGCGGAGCTGTGGGGGGCGCCGCTTCTTCGACCACGCCGAGCAATAGCAGGTCCGGCGGCGGCTCCTTATGGCGACCGATTGGACCACGCCCACGAGCACCGGAACTGCGCGGACCCATCCCCCGGGCGACCGGTGGGGTTGCAGCCGGGCGTGCCGCCGGCGCGGTGGCAGCGGCAGCACGATGCAGCTGGTCGGCCACTGGAGCCGCCTGCGCGGCCATGGCGACCTCATAGTCGTCACCCCGACGACGCAAGTCGATGACATCGCCGTCGTGCGCGTCCTTGAGGATGCGCACGAAATTCCGCTCGCTGAGGCTCTCGCTATCCCGCCCCAGCAGCTCGAACGCCTTCTCGCGAACGTTGCCCGCGGCAACGGCTCGCTCGCCTGACGTGAGCGCCGCGACGGCCCGGCCGACGAGCCCCCACGCCTCCTGGCGCGTTAGGCGCTCGCCGCTCGTGCCGATCCCGGCGCCGCCGCCGATCTCCGCGTCTGCGGCCGGCCGCGCCGCGCCCGCGGGAGCCTGCGGCGGGGCTTCTCGACGCGCGCGCGGCTCGGCGGGCGCAGTCGGCGCGTGCGTCAGTGGATCGCCGTGTGGCGGTGTCGCGGTTTCGTCCTCGGGGGATTCGGCCGCTGCAGTGACGGTGGGTGCCGAGGGGCGTGGCCCGCGGTCTTCGCGATCGCGCCCTCTGCCCCGTCCGCGACGGCCACGGCGGCCGCGTTCTTCGCGGAGCTCGCGCGAGTCGCGTGATTCACGCGACCCGTTTTCGTCAGGCGCGCCGGCGCGCGGCGCCGACGTGTCTTCCTGGCCCGCCGGCAGCGTGCTCTCGCGCGGCAGTCCGACCTCGAGCTGACCGTTCTCCAGCTTGTTCACGGAGATGAGGCCGCGCTGCGCCGCCTCGAGACAAAAGCGCGAGAACTTCGAGATGCCGAGGTTCTTCTCGTCGAACGTGTTGTCGATCTCCTGCATGACCTGCTTGAGACGGTCGGAGCGCATCACGTCGCCGTTCTGCGACATGCGCTTGATCGCCTCGCTCACGAGCTCCCACGGGTCGTACTTCACGACCTCCTCGTCGCCCGACTTCACGAGCCCCGCGAGCGTGTTGTAGCTGTAGTACTCATCGCAGTTCATGACGAGGAGGTCGCTCGACGACTCGCGAATGCCGACGCCGATCACGTACTTGCCGTACTCCTTGAGCTTCGTGACGAGACTCGCGAAGTCCGAGTCGCCCGAGAGCAGGATATAGGTGCCAATCTCGGGTCGGGTGAACACCAGCTCGATCGCGTCGACGGCGAGGCGGATGTCAGTCGCGTTCTTCTTCGACGAGCCGTACGCCGGCGCCATGATCATGTCGATGGACGACTCGGCGAGCGGCACGATGTACTGCGGGTACCGGCGCCAGTCGGCGTAGGCACGCTGCACGGCCACCTTCCCCTTGATGATCTCGGAGCCGAGGAGGTGGCGAAGCTCCTGCTGGAGGTCGGAGCGGATCCCCATCGTGACGTTGTCGAAATCGATCAGGAGAGCGGCGTTAGGCGCATGCGTGTGAATCGGGCCGCTGATGGCGGGCATCGCCTGGGGGCCCCGGTGAATCGGTGTGATGGGGGCACGCGGCGGCCGCGGATGACGTGAGTTCATGAACTTCCTATGATGGCGGTGTGGTCGAGCGCAACCATGCGCTCGAGCTCTCGCCGCTTCACCTGGCCGCTCCCGGTCATCGGGAACTCGTCGAAGAAGCGTACGAGATCGGGGACCTTGTAGTCGGCGACCGTCTCACGCGCGAAATCCTTGATCTCCTCGCCCGTAATGACAGCGCCTTCGACCGGTACGATGCACGCGCACACCAGCTCACCCAGGATGTCATGGGGAATGCCGATCACGCAGACATCGTCCACTGCCGGATGCGCGCGGAGCTGGTCTTCCACCTCGCGCGGGTAGATCTGGTATCCACCTCGCAGGATCGTTTCGCGACGGCGACCGACGACCCGCACGTATCCGTCCTCATCGATGATCCCGAGATCACCCGTGAGGAAAAACCCTTCCGGCGTGAATGAGCGCCGGGTCTCGGCTGGCATCCGGGCGTACCCCAACATGACGTTAGGCCCGCGCACGGCGATCTCGCCGACGGCCTCGGGGCCGTGCAGCGCGCCGGTGACGAAGTCGACGACCTTCACGTCGACGCCCGGCAGTGGACGACCGGCGGTCGTCGCGCGCTTGTCGTGCGAGTCGCCAGGGCGTGTGACCGCGACCGTCGGTCCGGTCTCCGTGAGGCCGTAGGCAATCTCGACGTCGCAGAATTCGCGAACGCGGCAGACCAGGTCCTCGGAGACCGAGCCGCCGGCGATGACGCCGCTGCGGAGACTGCGAAGGCGTGACGGATCAAACGTGGCATCTCGCATCAACAAGTGAAACATCGTCGGCACGCCGCTCAGGATCGTGATGCCCTCGGCTCCGAGGAGTCGAAGAGCATCACGTGCATGGAACGCCTCCTGGAGCACGAGCGTCGCGCCGACAGCCATGGCACCAATCACGACGCCAAAGCCGAAGATCGTGAACAGCGGCAGCGCGACCAGCACGCGATCCGCGGGGCCCATCGCAATGACGTCGCCCGTGCGCACCGCGGTCTCCGTGACCGATCGATGCGACAGACGGACGCCTTTGGGCTTGCCCGTCGTGCCCGACGTGTACAACAGCGCCAGGTCGGAGTCCTCGCCAGCCGACGACGGCTCCGGGAACCGGCGCCCTTCCCCACTCGAAACCAGATCCTCGAACCTGAAGATCCGGTCGTCGTACCACAGCTCCTCTTCGCCTACCGTGACCAGATACTGCAGGTCCGGAAGCTCGACGATGACGTCCTCGAAATACTGGAGGAAGTCGATGCCGTCGTACTGCTCGGCGGTGAACGCGGCGGACACTTCCGCGTGCCGAAGCTGGTACTTGAGCTCGTGGTAGTTGAGTCGAGGATTGACCGGGACGACCGTGGCTCCGAGCTTCGCGCATGCGAGCAGCGTCACGATCCATTCCGGCCGATTGGGGAGGATGATCGCGACGCGATCCCCCGCCCCAAGCCCCAGTTCCGACATCGCCGCTGCGAGCGCGGACGATCGGGCATCGACCTGTGCGTAACTCTGTTTGTTGCCGCCCGCGACGACCATCGTGTGACCGGGGTGCTCTCGCGCACTCCGATGAAACACCTGCGCAAGCGTCCAGAGGTTCGCCATCAGTCTCCGCTATGGAACCCGCTAAAACTAACAGGGACTGGGGACTAGGGACCAGACCGGAATTACCAAGAGGGCTGGTTGCCTTAGCTGGCACTGGTTGCTGTTAGTCGCCCATTGCTTTAATCACCACCCGCTTGGCCCTCTGTCCGTCCCATTCTCCATAGAATACGCGTTGCCAGGGGCCGAAATCGAGCCGGCCCTTCGTGACCGGCACGATCACCTCGTGGCCCACGGTCAACGACCGCAGGTGCGCCGCCGCGTTGTCCTCCCCGGTCCCGCTATTGTGCCGATAGTCGTCCGGGGACCAGGGAGCGATGCGCCCCTCGAGCCAATCGAGAATATCCTGCCAGAGGCCGGACTCGTGATCGTTCACGAACACGGAGGCCGAGATGTGCATGGCAGACACGAGCACCATTCCCTCCTGAATGCCCGCCGCGGCTCGGCACTCCTCGACGTCATCAGTAATGTCTATGATCTCCTGGCGTCGTTTGGTGTTGAAGGTCAGGTAAGACGTGTGGCACTTCATGGTAGGCGCGACTCCGGGTTCGGGCCGAGCGCCCGGCGCGGCGGCCCTGTGCCGTTGCCCGGGCGCCCGCGACGACGCGTATCTTGTACGAAACCACCTTCCTAACCACGCCGTAAGGAGCCCGAGTGAGTCGAGCCGGCTTCCGGACGCGTCTGTTCCTGATTCTCACGCTGTTCGCAACGCTGCCCTCGATCGCGCTCACGCTCATCTGGGCCGGCACGTTTGCGAGGGCGTTACCGCTCGTGAGCGGAAGCTCGGCTTGGGAGCGCGCCGCGGCGACGGGTGGAAAAGCGATCGACGCCGCGCAGCGGGCGCCGCTGTCGGCGAGCGATCGAGCGGCGCTTCGGGCGCATGAGCTCGAGCTGCAGGAATCGCTGACTCAGGCCCGCCGCTTTGGGTTCATCGCCCAGCGCGCCGTCCCCGTGATCGCATTGATTGCCGTGGTGGCGATGGGCGTGTTGATCGTCGTGTCGTCGCGAGTGGCGGGGCATCTCAGCCGACAGCTGAGCCGTCCGATCGACGAGCTCGTAGGGTGGACAGATCGACTCGGTCGAGGAGAGGAGTTACCAGACGGCGTTCCGAGAAAGGGCGCGCCCGAGTTCGCCGTTCTGCGATCGCGCATGCGTTCCGTCGCCCGGGAGTTGCGAGACGCCCGGACGCGTGAGATCGAAGCCGAACGACTCCGGGCATTCCGTGAATCCGCGAGGCAAGTGGCGCACGAGCTGAAGAATCCGTTGACTCCCATCCGATTCGCCGTCGCGCGTCTTCGCCGCGACGCGCCCGCATCGCTACGTGATGTGGTGGATGTACTGGATGCGGAGTCAGGACGACTGGAGGAAATGGCGCGGAGCTTCTCGCAGTTCGGACGACTTCCCGAGGGCCCGCCCGCAGACGTCGATGTCGCCGAGCTCGTTCGCTATACCACGCGGGTGTCGGTGCCACCCGATGTCGAAGCGGATGTCCGGGTCGAAGGCGACGTCCCCATGGTCCGCGGCCACCACGATGCGCTGGCGCGCGCGCTCTCCAATGTGCTGCTAAACGCCGTCGACGCATGTCGATCGGGGACCGCCGCGCAGCCGGATCGCGCCGCACGCATTGGCGTTACCGTGTCCTGCGCGCAGCAAAACGGCGATGCCGCCGTGGTCATCGCCGTCCGGGATTCCGGCTGCGGCATCGCACCCGAGCGGATGGCGAAGATCTGGGAGCCGTACGTCACGAACAAACCAGGCGGAACGGGCCTCGGGCTCGCCATCGCCCGACAAACCGTGCTCGCGCACAACGGGACGGTGCACGCCTCGAGCTCGCTCGGCAACGGCACCGAGATTCGGTTCACACTGCCCACGGCGGGCATCGACGCAACGGAGGCGGTCAGTGCGAATTCCCGGTGAGCTCATCCCGATCGTCCTGTTCATCATGATTCCGATCACGGTCATCGGCGCGCCAATCGCCCGCGCGATTGCGCGTCGCATCGAGCGGGGAGTCGGCGGCGGGACACCGTCGCTGCCTAACGATGTCGGCGCGCGGCTGGAGCGCATGGAACAGGCCATCGACGCGATCGCCGTCGAGGTCGAACGCATCGCGGAAGGGCAGCGGTTCACATCCAAATTGCTCGCCGGGCGGGCCGACGGTTCCCGTCCCGAACATGCGCTCGCGCGCACACCCGACTAGGAGGACGTACCTGTGTGGGATGAAGACATCGTCGTTCCGATCGCGTTCTTCGTGACCGCGATCATCATCTCGATCGGCATTCCGCTCGTGCGAGCGATCGTACGCCGCTGGGATCGGCAAAGCCTTCAGCCGCCGATGCCGCAGGATACGTCGCAGCGACTCGAGCGGATCGAGCAGGCAATCGAGGCCATGTCGATCGAGGTCGAGCGCATCGCCGAGGGACAGCGCTTCGTGACGCGACTCATGGCGGACCAGTCGCCGGAGCGCGTTGCGATTCCTGCGCACGGCAGCGATCGTACCTCGTAGGTGGAGGAATTCATGGGTACACCATCGATTGGTATCGGCCTCACGCCGGGCGTAGGACAGAACGACGAAGCCGCGCGCCTTCTGCTTCAGCAGGCGCAGGCGGCGCAGTCGCAGGCCCAGGCGGCGCAGGGGCAGGCTGCCCAGGACGCCGCGCAAGCGGCACGCGACGCGGCCCAGGCCGGCCGCGAGGCGGCGCTCGAGGGTGCGCGCGCAGCGCAGCAAGCGCAGCGCGAAGCCCAGCGCGCCGTGCGCGACGCGCAGCGCGAGATGGCGCGCGCACGGGCGGAGGGACGGCCGAGCATGGGGTTTCCGCCGTTCCCAGGGCAGGGGCCACAGATCCCGGAAGGCGTCGTCATCATCTCGGTGGCCTTCTTCGTCGTGTGCGCCGTCATCGCGATCGGGTTTCCTATCGCCCGCGCTATCGCGCGCCGGATGGACAGGCGGGGAGCCGTGGCCCCGGGCGCCGACTCGGATGCGCGCGCCCGCCTCGAGCGGATCGAGCAGGCGGTGGACGCGATCGCCATCGAGGTCGAGCGGATCTCGGAGGGACAGCGGTTCACCACGAAGCTGCTCGGCGAGTTCCGGGCACTGCCGCAGCCCGACGCGTCGCTTGCCGGCGACCGTGGGGAACGCGTCGCGGTGCCGCTGCTCCGCACCCGCGACGTACGTTAGGCGTGTCGACTGCCGCCATCCGGCGCCCGCGCCGGATTACACCCTAACGATTCGCCGACCGCATGCCCTCCGTGCTCATCGTCGACGACGAACCGAACATCCGGCGGATGGTCGGCGCACTGCTCGCCTCGGAGGGCTACGAGGTACGCGAGGCACCGGACGGTGCCCGCGGCGTCGCACTGGCGACGGAGGCGGAGCCAGACGTCGCGCTCGTGGACCTGATGATGCCCGGGGAGCTGGATGGCATGGCGGTGCTCGCCGCGCTGCGAGAGCGGACGCCCGGCCTGCCAGTGGTCATGATGAGTGGGCGCGCCGGGCTGAGCGACGCGGTGCGCGCCACGAAGCTCGGCGCGTTCAACTTCCTCGAGAAGCCACTCACGCCCGAAGGCGTGCTGCTGGCGCTCGCATCAGCACTCGAGCTGCGGCAAGCCCGGCGCGAAGCACGGGCACTCCGAGCCGATCTCGGCCTCGCCGGCGAGATGATCGGCAACAGCCCGGCGCTCCGCCGAGTGCGCGAGATGATCGCACGCGTGGCGCCGTCCGATGCACGCGTGCTCATCACCGGCGAGTCCGGCACGGGGAAGGAGCTCGTCGCCGCGGCGATCCACGCCGGCGGGAATCGAAAGGACCGGCCATTCATTCGCGTCAACTGCGCGGCGATTCCTCGCGACCTCGTCGAGAGCGAGATGTTCGGCCACGAACGGGGCGCGTTCACCGGAGCGACGGAGCGACGGATCGGACGATTCGAGCTCGCGGACAAGGGCACGCTCCTCCTGGACGAGGTCGGCGACCTCGGTGCGGAGGCGCAGGCCAAGCTGCTGCGCGCCATCGAATCGGGGGAGATCGAGCGCGTGGGTGGAGGAAAGCCGATTCGCATCGACGTCCGGATTCTCTCGGCGACGAACAAGGACCTCACGCGCGCCGTCGCCAACGGGACGTTCCGCGAGGACCTGTTCTTTCGGCTGAACGTCATCCCGCTCGCGATCCCGCCGCTTCGCGAGCGACCGGACGACATTCCCGCGCTCGTGCATCACTTCTCTGCCCTGCATCGCCGACGGACGGGGCAGCCGCTCACGTCGTGGAGCGCCAACGCGCTCGACCTCCTGGCTCGGCACCGGTGGCCCGGCAACATTCGCGAGCTCGCCAACATCGTCGAACGACTGGCGATCCTTCATCCGGGAACCGAGGTGACCAGCGAGGACATCCGCGAAGTTCTCCCGGCCACGATCGCGAGGCTGGCGGAGCCTGCCGCGCTCCCCAGCGCGACGGCGCTCGACACATCGCTGACCGACACGCTGGACGACTACGAGCGGATGCTGATCACGCGCGCGCTGGCCGTCGCCGGCGGAAACATTGCGGAGGCGGCGCGCCGGCTTCAGACCGATCGGCCGAACCTCTATCGGCGTATGAAACGCCTCGGCATTGTCGAGGCGGATCGTGCCGAGCGCCTCCAGAGAGCGGATCCAAGTGCGGACTCGCGGAGCGAGCCGCGACCGGCATAAGCTCGCGGCCGCTCGCGGCCGCTAGGGCGATCGCTTCGCGCAACGTAACGCGCCGACACACCGCTGCCCTCTCGAAAGGACACTACACGGCGGCGTGGATGCCTTGCGGATTTCGGAACTCGTTGTGCTGTTTAGTGGTATCGTGCGCCGGCAGCGGAGGTATGCGAGGTGCCTAGCGTGGCCGCGACTCGATTCCTTTTCGGAGATCGCATGAACAAGCTCCTCGCGACGCGCGTGGCCGCCATTGCCTGCGTCGTCGTTCCGTTCGTGTCGAGCGCGGCGCAGGACCCGGCGAAAGATGCGCCAACCACGCGTGACACGGTCCTCAATCCCCGCCTGCTGCCGTCGGAGATCGAGCGCGAAGTCACGGACGCGTTCAACTCGGCGAACACGGTCCGCGCGACCGGAGCGTACGAAGTCGAGTCGGACCGCGTTGTGCCGGGCGACGTGGCCGTGCTGAACGGACCGCTCACGATCGCCGGCCGCGTGAACGGTCGCGTCGTCGCGATCAACTCGGACGTGATTCTCCGCCCCGGCGCACGCGTCGAAGGACAGATCCTCGTCGTCGGCGGGAACGTCGACGGGAAGGATGCGGCGTTCATTGGCGGTGACGTGCGCACGTATCGTCAGCGACTCACGTACCGCCAGGAAGGCGAGCGGCTGATCGCGTCAGGGTCGAGCGAGGAAGACGCGCGGTGGTGGCATCGCCGGCAGCGGTGGCACTCTCGCAGCTACAGCGACCTCCGGCTGGTGTCGGCCAAGACCTACAATCGCGTGGAGGGGTTGCCGATCCTCATCGGGCCGTCATTCGGGCATCGCTTCGGGGATCTACGCCTCCAGATCGACGCATTAGGCGTATTTCGCACCGGCGACGACCTCGAGTGGAACTCGCAAACCGTCGGTCACAGCCTGAAGACGGAGCTGTCACTCGGTCGAGGAACGGGGCTCGCGGTCGGCGGGCGTCTGTTCGATGTCGTGAACGCCGCAGAGGAGTGGCAGCTGTCGGACGTGGAGGTGGGCCTCGCGTCCTTCTTCCTGCACCGCGACTACCGCGACTACTACAATCGTCACGGCGGCTCCGGCTACTTTCGGCTGTCGCCTCTGCGCGGACTCGACCTTACCGCGTCACTGAGCGACGAGCGCTGGAGCCTGCGCAAGACGCTCGACCCGTTCACGCTGTTCCGCAACAGTCAGGACTGGCGGCCCAACCCGGGGATGGACGAAGGCCGTTTCCACATCACCAACGGCACGCTGCATTTCGACACGCGGAGCGACGAGGACGATCCGCGATCAGGATGGAAGATCACCGCCGATTACGAATACGGCAGTGGGCGGACGACTCTCTTCGGCGCTACCACGCCGGGCGTCCGTGACCCGGCCGTCGACGACGTCACGAAGTACACGCGCGGTTTCCTCGACCTGCGCCGATACAACCGCCTGTCACCGGAAGGCCAGCTCAACTTGCGCCTCGTGGCTGGCGGCTGGCTGTCGGGCGATGAGCTTCCTCTGCAGCGGCGCTTTTCGGTCGGTGGGCCGGGGTCGCTGCCCGGCTATCCCTTCCGTCGTACGGGGACGGGGGACGATGTGCGGCAGTGCAGCAACGGCGTCGACATTCCTCCCGGTGTCCCCGCTCAGTGCGAGCGCATGGTCCTGGCGCAGGCCGAGTATCGCGGCGACCTGTGGATGTCGTTGTTCGACTGGGACTGGAACGATTCGTGGGCGGGCGGCGGGTGGCGTCACCGGGCGCAGTGGGTGGTGTTCGCCGACGCGGGTCGAGGGTGGCTCGTCGGTTCTCGCGCCGGCGAGATTCAGTATCCGAAAGGCGATCTGCCGTCGTTGTCGACGTTCAAGACCGACCTCGGGCTCGGGTTCGACGCCGGGATGATCGGGCTGTACGTCGCAAAATCGGTGTCGGACTCGAAGGAGCCACCGAACTTCTTCGTTCGCGTGGGCCGTCGCTTCTAGCCCATGCGCACGTTAGGCACGGCGATCGTTCTCGCACTTGGGCTGGCGACCGACATCCGCGCACAGCAGTCGGCGAGTCGAGACACTCCGGGGCGCACCGAAGGTCAGCCGGCGCAGTCGGCGCCGGGGATCGACGTGTCGCTTCCCACATCGTCGTCGCCCAACTACGCCGGGCCCGTCGTGCGGACCGCGAACGTGATCGCGGACGCCGATCTCCGAAAGCTCCTGCAGAACGGGTTTCCTGCCCACCTGAGCTACCGCGCGGATCTGTGGTCCCGCAGCGGCTGGTTCGACGATGTGGAGTCGACGGTGGAATGGGACGTCGTGGTGCGCTACGAGCCGCTCACGAAGACATACCGAGTGGCGCGGTACGTCGGCGACCGGGCGGAGAATCTCGGGCGGTTCGAACGCTACGAGGACGCGCAAGCGGCGGTGGCGCGACCCTACCAGCCGCCTCTCCCGGCCCGGCACACCCGTTCGCGCCAGTACTACATCGTCGTGCTCGATGTCGAGGTGATCTCGATGTCGGATCTCGACGAGCTCGAACGGTGGCTGCGGGGCGAGCTGCGCCCGGCGGTCCGAGGCAAGCGCAACCCGGGAACGGCCCTTGGACGCGGCATCTCGACGCTGGCAACCCGGCTGCTCGGAGGCGAAAAGCGGCGGTACGAGCAGCGGACGGAGACGTTCAGGGTCGGGAATCGGGAATAAGAGACCGGGAACCCGGGTTATCCGCTTCCGTGGCCCTTATGCCTTCCCTCGAGCTCCTCGATTTGATGCAGGACCTCGGCGCCGTAGAACAAGCGGATATAGCGGGCCTGGGTCGGCGTCAGGCGGCGAACGGCCCAGCTCAGGTGGACGAAGTGCGGTTCCACCGGATGAGTCATCGGGTGCATCCCGATCTCGCTCGGCAGGCGGTTCGCCTTGCGCGTGTTGCACGGGCTGCAGGCTGTGACGACGTTGCTCCAGTCGTTCGTTCCACCCCGCGACAGCGGGATCAGGTGATCCCGGGTCAGCGACTCGCGTGGACGCAACTCGAGCTGCGTCCGGCCGCAGTACTGGCAGCGATACCGGTCGCGAGCAAACAGGAAGGTGTTCGTCACCTGCCTGCGGAATCGCCGCGGAACATGGATGAACTTGGTGAGCCGGATCACAGCCGGACGCGGCATCGTCAGCCGCTCGGACCGTACAACCCGGTCGTGGTCGGCCTCAACGATCTCCGCCTTCCCGTCGATGACGAGGCGAAGCGCCCGCCGCATGGGAACCATGGTCAGCGGCTCGAACGACGCATTTAGTGCCAGACACCCAAGAATCACGCACACCTCCTTCGGTGCGTATGCGAACTCCCGCAGGAACCATCCGTGCGGGAGTTCGAGTTCTCTTGACGGCACTGTCGCTCGACGAGGCGGATCCGTCGAGTGTTAGACCCCTTGCAACCTAGTAAAGTGCCGATATGAGAACAAGATGACCGTTCTCCCCCAAGTGTTTCGATGCTGTCTCACGCGCCTACCGACAGCGGCGCCGGGACCGGTGTCAGCCAGCCATACGGGTCCGGGATCCTTCCCTTCGCGATCGCCATGAAGCGCTCCTGAATCCCGAGGGTCACCGGACCCGGCTTCCCGTCCCCGACTTCGATACGATCGACTGACCGAACGGGCGTCAGCTCCGCCGCCGTACCTGAGAAGAATAGCTCGTCCGCGATATAAAGCATCTCGCGGGGAATATTCTGCTCACGGACCTCGTATCCGAGGTCCCGCGCAATGCGCATCACCGAGTCGCGTGTAATACCGTGGAGAATACCGGCCGCGACCGGCGACGTATACAGGATCCCGTCACGAACGAGGAACAGGTTTTCGCCGCTCCCTTCCGCCACATAACCAAAGGAATCGAGCATGACGCCCTCGGCGTAGCCGTCGGTCCTGGCCTGTGCCTTCGAGAGCTGGGAGCTCAGGTAATTTCCGCCGGCCTTGGCAAGCGTCGGAAAGGTGTCCGGGGCAGCCCGGCGCCAGCTCGACACGGCCACGTCTACTCCGTTGACGAGCGCCTCGTGACCGAGGTAAGCGCCCCAGTTCCAGGCGATGATGAACGTCTCGACCGGAACGCCGACTGGATAGAATCCCATCTGCTCGCCCGTCCGTACCGCGACCGGGCGGAGATAGCAGGCCCGCAGATCATTGCCTGCCACGGTGTCCACGGCTGCCTGCATGAGCTCATCGATCGACCACTTCATGGGCATCCGATAGATCCGGCACGAGTCGTGGAGGCGTCTCATGTGCTCCCGCAGGCGGAAGACGGCCCCACCCGCCGGCGTCTCGTAACAGCGAATCCCTTCGAACACGCTCGATCCGTAGTGGACGACATGACTCATCACATGAATCGTGGCGTCTTCCCAGTTCACAAGCTCGCCATCACGCCAGATCTTCGTGGTTCGGCCAGCCGAGCGATCGGTCATTCCCCCCATCCTGTGGTTTGTGGAGCCTAGGGGATGATAACGATCGCACCGTGGCGCGGCGACGACGACGCTCATGACGCCGATGCCCCATACAGCAGCGGGTCGACGCTAAGGCGCGATCTCGCTCCGCGACCAGTCCGCGAGGGCGCGCGCATGATCTGCGATCGAGGCGGGCGCAACGTCCGCGAGGAGCACCGAATCGCGGACCAGCACGCGGCCAGCCACAGCCACGAACGTGGCCGAGGTCCCGGACGCAGAAAACACGAGCGCGGTGGCCGGATCGTAGACCGGCGCTGAACGCGCATGGTGCAGCGGGAACGCGGCGAGATCCGCCGCCTTGCCGACGTCCAGTGAACCGACCTCGTGGCCGAGACCGAGCGCGCGCGCGGCACCTAACGTGGCCAGCTCGAGGGCCTTCGTCGCGCTCACGGCGTCATAGCGGCCGGTGCGCACGCGCTGCAACAGGATCGCCAGACGCGCCTCGTCGAGCAGGTCCATCCGGTTGTTGCTCGCGACGGAGTCGGACCCAAGGCCCACGCGCACGCCCGCCTCCAGCAGCTCCACGAGCGGTGCGATGCCGTGCGCAAGCTTCGCGTTCGATGCCGGGCAGTGAGCGACGGCACAGTCGTGGCGCGCGATCGCCGCGATGTCCTCGCCGTCCGAGCGCACGCAGTGGATCAGCAGCGGCTGCGCATCGAGCACGCGTGTTCGCTCGAGCATGCGGATGGGCGAGAGGCCGCGTTGCGCCACCGCGATGCCGCGCGCGCGATGCGCCTCCGCCCAGCCACCGACGCCCTGCTGCACGTAGACGGATTCCTCCTCGCTCTCCGCGATGTGCACGGCGACAGGCAGCCCCTCAGCGCGAGCGAAGGCGGCGGTCGCCTCGAACAGCGCATCGGATACGGAGTATGGCGCATGCGGCGACACGCCCACGCGGACGAGCGGAGTCTCATCGCGACGAAGCTCGGCGACCTTCTCACGCAAACCAGCGAGCGCTTCGGCACACTGCGACGGGTCGGGGCCGAACACTTCCTGGTACGCAATTCCGCGCACCCCGATCTCCCACATTGCGGCAAACGGTGCCCCCGACTCGGCCGTGTCGGCATACGTGGTGATGCCGGCACGCAATCCCTCTGCGATACCGGCTCGCGCGGAGTCGACCAGAGCGCCGAACGAGAGGACGGCGCGCCGAGCGCGCGTGAGACGCAGAATCCACGAGCGAAACGCGAGATCCTCGAGAAACCCACGCATGACCGTGAGCTCGAGGTGTGTGTGCGCATTCACGAGCCCCGGGAGCAACGCGACGTCTCCGAGGTCGGTGTCGACACCCGGAGGTGCGGACGCGCGTTCGCCCACGTAGACGATACGCCCGTCATGCTCGACGACCGTCGCATGCTCGAGCGGCGGTCGCGAGATCGGGAGCACCCAGCGTGCGTGGTACCGGATCATCCGGCGCTCACGTCATTCGCTCGTACGGATCGAACAGCTCGTCGTCGCGCACGCCACAATGCCGAGCGAGGGCGAGCGAAAACGTGACATCCCCAACCTGATCGTCCGAGTGACCGTCGGAGCCGAGCGCGATCCGGACGCCGCGGTCGACGGCACGGCGGACGAGTCGCTCATGCGGCCTGTAGCGCGACGACACCTCGAACGCGATGCCCGCCTCGAACAGGGCGGTGACCAGACGCTCCTCGCGGTCTTCCGTCCAGAGCTCGTCGACCGGCAGGGAGCGAAGCGAGAGCGTGACGAGCGTTGGGTGCGCGAAGATGTCGACCGGCATCGTGGCCGCCAGCTGCTCCGCGTTCGCGATGTGCGCACTCATGTAGGCGTCCGGCGTCAGGCCCGGTGGGTACCGCCGCGAGAACGCATGGACGAGAGAGCGGTCGTCCAGGTAAATCGCGTGCAGGGAGCCCAGCTTGTGCGTGAAGCGCGCGGAGAGGTCGTCGGGGAGCTCGCGCCACAGCGAGTCGTGCCAGCAGAACTCCCCGCCACGAGCGACGTCGTACTGGTCGAGCTCATCCAGGTAGCGGCGAACGGCATCGATCGAGTCCACGGCACCGGTCACGTCGCGCGAGATGTGATCGCTGACGCTGGGCCTAACGCCGCGGCCAGTGACGCGCTCGATGAGATCGGGCACGGCGAGCGCGCCATCGGACATGGTCGAATGCGCGTGGCAGTCGACCGGCTTCCAGGCCATGGCTTACGGGATCTTGAACGGATTCGTCGTGTCGCGCGCGGTTTTTTTCGGCGGCAACGGGCGAGTGCTCGTCGACCCCGGAGGTGCCGTCGTGTCGAACGGCTGGCTGAACGGCGAGTGCACGGTGCATTCTTGAATGGGCTCCGTGCCGGCGATGAAGTACTCCGTGATGACGACGTCCGCGGGGCAATAGGGATTCGCCAGCTGCCCGTCGGTCTTGTCGATGTCCCGGGTCGTGATCCCCTCGGGCTGTGGCCAGTCGGGGGGCGACGGCTTGCGTCGATACACCTCGGTCATGAACGACGCGTACGCCGGCCCCGCGAGCTCGCCGCCCTGCGCATTGGCTTTGATCTTCTGCGGCCGATCGAAGCCCATCCAGACGCCGGCCACGAGGTCCGCCGTGTAGCCGATGTACCAGACGTCAGCCCCGTCATTCGTCGTCCCGGTCTTGCCACCGGACGGCACGAAGAAGCGCGAGCCCACGCTGCCCGCTGCCGTACCGCGCTGGACGACGTCCTTCATCATGTTGACCATGAGCCACGCCTGCGGAGCGCTCAAGACCTGGGCGCGAGCGGGCTGTGGCTCCCAGAGTACTTCGCCGCGCTGATTCTCGACGCGACGGATCGCGTTCGGCGCCGTCCGCACACCGAGGTTCGCGAACGTCGTGTACGCCGCGATCATCTCGATGGGAAAGACGTCCGCCGACCCGATGTGAATGGACGGATACGGAGGGATCGTCGACGAGATGCCGAACCGCTTCGCCATGCCGATCACGGTCTGCTCGCCAATCTCCATGCCAATGCGAATGGCCGGGAGGTTGCGCGACATGTACAGCGCCCGCCGGAGCGTTATGGGCCCCTCGAACTTTCCGTCGTAGTTCCGTGGCGTCCACGAATCGCCGACCTGCGGGAACGTGATCGATGAATCGACGATGATGGTCGCGGGCGTGCGTCCGTTCTCGATCGCGGCGGAGTAGACGATGGGCTTGAACGTCGAGCCGGGCTGGCGAAGCGCCTGCGTCGCGCGATTGAACTTCGAGTCCTCGAACTGACGGCCGCCGACGAGCGCACGCACGGAGCCGTCGCGCGGGTCCATCGCGATGAACGCGCCCTGCATGTATGGCGAGTTCGGCGTCGCCGTCTCGTCACCGTTCGCGGCGCGCGCCGCCAGTTGCTCGTACGTCGGGTGGGGGAACTTGCCGAACTTTCCCGCCTCGATCGCGCGGAGCTGGTTCTCGAGCGCCCGTTCGGCCGCCGACTGCATGTCGAGGTCGATGGTCGTGAAGACCTTGAGGCCCTGCTCGTAGAGGCGCGCGCCGAACTTGTCGTCGAGCTGCTGCCGGACCCATTCGACGAAGTACGGCGCGACCTCGCCCGACTCGTCCTTGCTGCCAAGTCGAAGCGGATAGGCCTTGGCGAGGCTGGCATCGGCATCGCTGATCGCGCCGTTGCGTCGCATGACCTCGATGACCGTATTGCGCCGTTGAATGGCGCGCTCAGGAAAGCGTCGCGGGTTGTAGCGCGCCGGTGCCTTCGGCAGCGCGGCGAGCGTGGCGGCCTCTGCGAGATTCAGGTCGTGGACGGACTTCCCGAAATAGCGCTGCGACGCGGTCTCGACGCCGTATGCGCCGTTCCCGAGGTTGATCTGATTCAGATAGAGCTCGAGGATCTTGTCCTTCGAGTATCGGGATTCGATGGCGCGCGCGACCTTCGCTTCCTTCACCTTTCGGACGAGCCCCGCCAACCCTCGCTTCTCGCGTGAGATCCGATCCGGAAACACGTTGCGCGCGAGCTGCATCGTGATGGTGGAGAAGCCTTCCTCCCACGAGCCGGCGCGCAGGTTTCGGAGCGCCGCGCCCGGCACGCGAATCCAGTCGATGCCGGCGTGGCGGTAGAAGCGCTTGTCCTCGGTGAGGACGAAGGCATCCCGCACGAGCTTCGGGATCTCCGCAATCTTCACGAGCGTGCGGCGCTCGAGCCCGACTTCCGCGACGAACCGGCCGTCGGCCGCATACACCTTCGACGTCTGGCGCGGCGTGTACGTGTCGAGGATCTGGATGGGCGGACATCGTCCTTCACGACAGACGAGCGCCCAGCTCGCGTACGCCATGCCGCCTCCGAACGCGACGCCGAACGTCAGCGAGAGGAGCACGATGCGAACGAGCTTCGGATTGCGTTCCGTGAACTGGCGGAACCAAGACGGCTTTTTCATCGCGCGGAAGCTACGAACGAGATCGGGAATCGGGAATCGACAATCGGACACCGGGGAGCGACGGCCGCCAGCGTGAGCGGCTGCCGCCTGCTTTAGTTCTCGCCCGTTGCCGGTATCTTACCGCCATGGGCGCACTGACATTTATCGACGAGCTCGCGTGGCGCGGGCTGCTCTATCAATACACCGAAGGGGTTCAGGGGATGCTCGCCGCTGGACCGACCGTAGCCTACTGCGGCTTCGATCCCACCGCACGCAGCCTTCACCTTGGACACCTCGTCCCGGTGATGGCGCTCGCTCATCTGCAACGAGCCGGCCATCGGCCGATTGCGCTCGTGGGCGGCGGTACGGGCATGATCGGGGATCCCAGCGGCCGGTCGAGCGAGCGGACGCTCAACTCGCTGGAGGTGGTCGAGGAGAACGTCCGCTGCATTCGTCACCAGCTGGAGCGCTTCCTTGACTTCTCGGGTGAGCGTGGCGCGCTCATGCGCAACAACGCCGAATGGCTCATGAGTCTCGGCGCCATCGAGTTCATGCGTGACGTGGGCAAACACTTCACCGTGAACTACATGACGGCGAAGGACTCGGTGAAGTCGCGGCTCGAGGCCGGGATCTCGTACACCGAGTTCTCGTACATGCTGCTTCAGGCGTACGACTTCCTGGAGCTGCACCGCCGGGAGGGTGTGCGACTCCAGGTCGGCGGGAGCGATCAGTGGGGGAACATCACGGCGGGTGTGGAGCTGATACGACGCACCGTCGGCGTCGAGGCACATGCGGTCACGCTTCCGCTCGTGACTACCGCCGCCGGGACGAAGTTCGGGAAGACGGAAGCCGGCGCGGTGTGGCTCGACCCGACGCTGACGTCGCCTTACAAGTTCTACCAGTTCTGGATCAACACGGACGATCGCGACGTCGGGAAATACCTTCGTTACTTCACGCTGCTGATGCGGGAGGACATCGAGGGCCTCGAGCGCGAGGTGACCGAACGTCCGGAGGCCCGCGAAGCACAGCGCGCGCTCGCGGCAGACGTGACGACTCGCGTGCACGGCGCCGACGCCACTCGCGTGGCGGGTGACGCGTCGAAGCTGGTATTCGATCGCAGCGCGGACCCGCGGGCGTTCTCCGCCGGTGTGCTCGAGGCGCTGCTGCAGGAGCTGCCGTCGGCGACCATCAGCTCGGGCGACGGGCGCGCGGAGGCCGGCAGTGCATCGGTGACCGGCGCCGACGGCAGCTCGACGACGATCCCGCTCAAGTCCGGTTCGGCCGGCGTCGGGGTCGACGTGCTGGACGCGTTCGTGGTGACGGGGCTCGTGAAATCGAAGGGCGATGCCCGGCGGCTGCTCCAGCAGGGCGGTCTGTACGCGAATGGCGACAAGCTGTCGCCGGAGCAATCGGTGCTCACGACAGGCGCCGCGATTCACGGCCAGTTCTACGTGTTGCGAAAAGGCGCGCGCGAGATCGCGATCGTGCGCCTCGCCGCCTAGCGCTCCAGCAGCGCGAGCGCGCGATCGATCTCTTCATCCGTGTTGTAGAAGTGCGGCGATAGACGGATCGCCGCCTCACGGAGCGAATGCGTGACTCCCGCGCTCGTCAGGCGCTCGGACGCCGCCGCCGGATCTGGTGGCGCAACGGCGACGATACCGGCCCGCTGTTCGCGACCGGGCGGCGTCACGAGTCGCACGCCGGGTGTGCCTGACGCCCAGCGCACGATCCGCGTCGTCAGCCGCTCGATCTGCGCGTAGACCTCATCCAGCCCGACCTCCAGGAACAGGTCGAGACTCGCATTCAGCCCGATGAAGTCCTGGTACGGGAGCGTGATCATCTCGAACCGCCGCGCATCGTCCCGGTAGGTGAAGTCGTAGTCAATGAGCCGAGTGAAGTCGTCGGAGTTGCGCGTCGCCATCCAGCTCACGTCCACCGGCCGCAGCGACTGCACCAGGTCCGGGCGGAGCCACACGAAGCCGGTCCCCCACGGCGACAACAGCCACTTCTGCGCGCCGCACGCGACGACATCAACGTCCACCGCGCGCACATCGAGCGGAGCGGCACCGACACCCTGGATGGCATCGAGAATGAACCAGATGCCGCGCTCACGACAAGCGCGCCCGATGCGCGCCACGTCGATACGGTAACCGGTCGCGAACGAAACCCACGAGAGGACGACGGCCCGCACGCGCGGGCCGTCGAGCGCGGCCATGATCGCTTCCTCGTCAGGCAACACGCCGTCACACGGAATGCGTGTCAGTGTGATGCCCCGCGAGGCCTCGAGCTCCATCCACGGGTAGATGTTCGACGGGTACTCGCGGTCGCTCGTAATCACAACGTCGCCCGCGTCGAACGGCAGCGCTCGCGCTGCGAGGTTCAGTCCGTAGGAGGTATTCACCATGAGCGCGACGTCGCGTTGATCGGCACCGATCAGCCGAGCACATGCGGCGCGCGCCTTCGCCAACGTTCCGAATTGCAGCTCCTGCGTGAAGCGCCACGGCTCGGCGCGGAGCGCGGTCGCTTCCTGCAGTGCGTCCACCGCACGCTGGGGCAGCGGACCGGTCGACGCATGGTTGAGGAAGATCTGATCACCGCGCACTGCCCAGGGGAATTCGCGAGCGCGGAGCGCGTGGAGACCGTTCGTCACGGCTCTACCTCGGTGGTCGGTACGCCGGCCACCGGTGGTATGGGGGCCTCGATACGTCGCGGGTCGAGCGCGTCCCGAAGGGCGTCGCCGAGGAGATTGAACCCGAGAACGGCCGCACCGATCGCGAGCCCCGGGAACACCGACGTCCACGGCGCGTTGCGCAGCAGATTCAGGTCCCGGCCGTCGGCGATCATGGCACCCCAGCTCGGGGTGGGCGGCTGCACGCCAAGCCCCAGGAACGACAGTGCCGCCTCGGCCATGATCGCGCCCGCGACGCCGAGCGTCGCGGCGATGACCACCGGCGCGATGACGTTGGGGAGGACATGGCGGGCGATGATGCGCGTATCCCGTGCGCCGAGCGCACGAACGGCCTGCACGTATTCGAGCTGCCGAACGACGAGCACCTGCCCACGGACCAGCCGCGCCATTCCGGCCCAGCCGACGAGCCCGATCGTGAGCAGCACGACGCCGAGCGACGGATTCAATGCCGCCACCATGGCGATCAGCAGCAGAAGTGTCGGGAACGCGAGCGTCACGTCGGCGAGCCGCATCACGAGCTCGTCGACCCAGCGGCCGTAATACCCCGCCAGCAGTCCGAACACGACACCTAACGAGAGCGCGATCGCCTGCGAGATGAGGCCGACCGCGAGCGACACGCGAGCACCGAACACCAGCCGCGACCAGATGTCCCGACCCTGCACATCGGTGCCCATCCAGTGTGCCGCCGACGGTGCATCGAGCCGGCGGATGAGGTCGATGCGCAGCGGGTCGTCCGTCGCGATGAGCGGTGCGAACACCGCCGACCCGACGATGAGCGCGATGACACCGAGGCCGATGACCGAACGCGCGTCCCGACGCAGCGAGCGCCATACGGACCGGGTTACGACGCCCGTCGTCACGGCTCTCGCAGATCCGGCGGTGTTCCGGGCGGCTGCCGTCGCCAGCGCCGGTGATGCCAGAAGTACTGCTCCGGGTAGCGGCGCACCCAGCGCTCGAGCGTCGCGGTGTACCGTGCGACGATCGTGTCGACATCGCGGTCGCGGTCGCCGGTGTCTTCCACGGGGATCGGCTCGAACACGAGCCGATACTTGCCGCTGGGCTGCCGCACGGCGACGCCGAAGACGACCGGCACGTCGAGGCGGAGCGCGAACACGGCGGGGCCGCGCGGCGTCTTTGCGGGACGACCGAAGAACGGGACGAATGTGGAAGCCAGTCCGAGCACGCCCTGATCCGCAAGAAACGCCACGGCCCGGCCGTCGCGCAGCGACCGCGGCGTGCGTCGGACGGCGTCCGCGTCGTGCACCACATGCATGCCAATGCGCGAGCGGGTCGCCGTCAGGTACTGGTCGAACAGCGGGTTCTTCATGCGCCGCGCGATCGCATCGATCGGGATGCCACGGGCGGCGACGTAGGCGCCGGCCAGCTCCCAGTTGCCAAGGTGGCCGGTGACGAAGATCAGGCCACGGCCGCGGCTCATCGCAGCCTCCACCACATCGTATTGATCCGCACCCTCGAACAGGTCGAGGACAGCGTCCTGCCCCATGCTCGGCAGGATCGCCGCTTCGATCGATGAGCGGCCGAGGTGCTCGTACGCCGCCAGCGCGACGCGCCTAACGTCGCGCTCGCCAAGCTCGGGAAAGGCAGCCGCGATCTGTCGCTCGACCACCTTCCGCCGGACGCCGAGCGGGCGGTACCCGAGCGCCCCAATCCGTGCGCCGACGTTTCCGGCGCGGCGCCAGCTCAGTGTGCTCAGCGCCCCCACCATGGCGCGAACCGCCGCGTACTCGGCTCGGTGTGCGAGTGAGATGTCACCCCGAGACCAGGGGCTCGGAATGGTGCTGGTCATCGTCGCTGCAGTTCCCAGAGGCGCGCGTACTTCGCGGCGACGCTCATCGCGGCCAGTGCCGCCACCAACACGCCCGCCGCTCCATCCAGGAAGCCCGCGCGCAGCACGTACATGGAGACGAAGCGCGCCGGCGGCTTGAGCGCCACGGTCCACACGCGCGCGCGCTTCCCGCGCGCGAAGCTCTGCTCCGCCCACCATCCGCTGTACCGCTCGAGCTTCGCGAAGTATTCGCTCAGTGACGCGTACGGGTAGTGGATCAGCCGCTGGCGGAGCTCACCGACCAGGCCGTCCGTCATCACGTGCTCGTGCACGGGGCGCTCATCGTACCGCATGCGATTGCGAAACAGGCGCACGGGCCGGTCACGCTCCCAGCCGCCGTGCCGGATCTCTCGACCGAGGAAGAAATTGCGTCGGCGGATGCGATACGCGACGGTCGAGCCGACGGCCGCGAGCGCGCCGGCGATCTCCGCCGCGAGCTCAGGAGTGCCGCGCTCGTCCGCATCGACGACCAGAATCCACTCGTGCCGCGCGCGCGCGATGGCCGCGTTGCGCTGCCGCCCGATCGTCGTGAACGGGTGACTGAACACGACGGCGCCGCTCGCGCGCGCGATCGCGACGGTGTCATCGACCGAGTCGTTCTCGACGACGATCACCTCTTGCGCCCACGACACGCTCGCAATGCAATCGGCGATCTCGGCGCCCTCGTCCTTGGCCGCGATGATCACCGAGCACGCGACGCGGTCGTCGCTGCGCCTGCCCCAGTCGGCCGTCACGTTCGCCAACGCGAGCGGTCGCGCGCGATCTCCGTCGCCCGCTCGAAGCCCTCGATCATCCCCGCTTCCGGGAAATCGCGGGCGACACGGGCACGCCCGGCATTCCCCATGGCCGCGCGACGCTCGCCATGCGCGAGCAGGACCGCCATGCGCGCCGCCATCGTCGCGGGATCCGGATGTGGGAGCAGCACGCCACAGATGCCGTCGGCGACGTACCGCTGTGACAGGGAATCGCGCTCCGCGAGCACGGGGATTCGCAGGGCCATGAGGTCGAGGTAGCCGAACGCGGCGTCGTCGCCGCCGGCCGCGACCCACGCCAGGTCCGCCGCCGACAGCACCGACTGCTGATCCTGCCGCTGGCCCAGGTGCGACACGATCTCCGTGATGCCTAACGCCGCGGCATGCATGCGGAGATCCTCGTCCTGCGATCCCGGGCCCACGATGGCAAGCCGCAGCCCCGGGTGCCGCGGGGCAAGGAGTGCCACCGCCCGCAACAGCGCAGCAACGCGTCGGCGAGCCGACGCGTCGTACACGCACGCGATGAGCTGGTCTCCGCCAGGCGTTCCGATCGCACCGAGTGACAGCGGCCGCACCTGCTCGAGGGATTCAACCGACACGCCCACGTCGGCTGCGACCGGCTCGAACGCGCCGGCACGCGACGCACCGTTGGAGGCCGAGTTTTCTGTCGTGAACAGGTATCCCGTCGCGGCCAGTCGCTCGCCGAGCTTCGATTCGGGCCCGCGGACCAACTTCGTTCCCGCCGCCACGCGCCGCACGAGCGCGGCGCGTTCGGCGAGCCGGATCGCGAGCGACGCCACGAGCTGTTCGCGCTCGGAGTGCACGAACACGACCTCGACGTAGTGCTCGAGCAGCACCTGACGCAGCCGGAGACTCTCGTGCATCCAGGGCCCGCCGAGCGGCGCCGGCGTGAGCTCCACACCGGGCAGCTGCTCCGCGCTCGCCGTCAGGCGCTCCTCCACCGCGCTGTCCGCGCGGCAGACGTAGGTGCACTGGTACCCACGCCCGGCCATGGCGACGGCCGCCGCGGCGAACGCCCGCGCGCTTCCGGACCACTCAGCAGGCGAGTAGTAGAACAGGACGCGCAATCAGACGGGGACTAGGGACTCGGGACTGGTGACTCGGCGTTCCGCGCGCGGGCCTGTACTTCGTCCGCGCCGGCAAACTGCAGGGCATGGAGACGATGATAATGTCCCCGCCGCGCCAGCAGTGCACCATGCGTCCCGTGCTCAACGACGCGCCCGCGGTCGAGGACGAGAATCTGGTCGGCGTGCGCGATGGTCGACAGCCGATGCGCGATCACGAACACCGTCCGGCCCTCGAGCAGGCGGTCGATCGCTTCCTGCACGAGGCGCTCCGACTCGGTGTCGAGCGCGGACGTCGCCTCATCGAGAATCAGGATCGGCGGATCGACCAGCAATGCCCGTGCGATCGCGAGGCGCTGGCGCTGCCCGCCCGAGAGTCGCGTCCCTCGTTCCCCGAGGACCGTCTCGTAGCCATCGGGAAGTTCCACAATGAACCTGTGCGCGTTCGCCGCGCGGGCGGCCGCGTCGATCTGCTCCTGCGAGTACTTTCCCGCACTGCCATAGGCGAGGTTGTTTCGCACGGTGTCGTTGAACAGGACGGTGTCCTGGCTCACGATGCCGATCAGCGAGCGCAGTGCCGGCAGCGCGATCTCGCGTGTATCGACACCGTCGAGCAGAATGCGGCCTGCGGTCGGCTCGGAGAATCGTGGGATGAGATCGACGAGCGTGCTCTTCCCCGCTCCGCTCGCGCCCACGAGCGCGATGACCTCGCCCTTGGCCGCAACAAGCGACACATCGGACAGCACGGGATTGGTGTCGTACGCGAACGACACGCGCTCGAACTCCAGGGCGCGAGCGAACCGCGCCGCGGTGATCGTGCCGCGATCCAGGCTCGCCTCGGTGGGGCTGTCGAAAACCTCGAAGATGCGTTCGGCGGCGGCGAGCGATTGCTGGGCGGTCGTCGGCACCTGAGACAGCTGCTTGAGCGGCTGCAGCATGCGCATCACGAGAATCAGGAACGTGATGAGGACGGAGCCCGTCATCGCGTTCGCATCGACCATACGGGCGCCGGCCCACAGAATCGTGACCGCGACCGCCGTGCCCACGGTCTCGGTGATCGGCTGCGCGAGCACCGCGAGGCGCGTCACGCGCACCATGCCGCGTGCATAGCGGCCACTGCCCTCACGGAATCGCGACTCCTCGTATACCTCGCCGCCGAACGACTTCACGAGCCGGATCCCGCTCACGGACTCCTGCACGACGGCCGTCATGTCGCCGTACTGATTGCTGAGCCGGCGGTGCCCCTTGCGAAGCTTCCGGAGCAGCGGCTGCAGCAGACCGATCAGAATGGGCGCGACGACGAGCGCGAGCAGCGTGAGGCGCCACGACATCCGAAGCAGCACGACAATGGTCGTGACGACGACGGCCGCGCTCTGAATGGACTGCGTCACCGCCTGGGTGATGACCTGCTTGGTCTGCTGCGTGTCGTTCAGCACACGGGCCAGGATGTCGCCGGTCTTCGTGCGAACGAAAAAGCCTAACGGGAGGCGCTGCAGGTGGGCGTAGAGCGCATTGCGCAGATCGCGCGTGACGTACTCCTGCAGCTGCGCCCCGAGCTGTCCGCTCGCCCAGACGAACAGGTTTTTCAGCGCGACTGCCGCAAGAATGAAGATGATGATGTTCCGCAGCGCCGCCTGCGGGCTCGCGTCGTCGACGAACGTGCCGATCACGCGCTGCTGGAACTCCGTGATCGGCGTGCCGCGGCTGGGCTGCTTGAAGAGCTGATCGAGGAACGGAATCAGCAGCGTGAAGCTGAAGACGTCGAGCACCGCTGCGGCAACGTTGCACCCGACCGTACCCGCCATCCGCCAGGCATGCGGACGCAGAAACACCAGGAGCCGGCGGTATGTCATCGGACGCCGCTCGGCATCATTTCGGCGTCAGCAGCGCGACCGGGAGAATGCACTCCTCGGGCGTCACGCCGCCGTGCAGGAACGATCCGCGATACCGGCTCTGATACTCGCGAAGCTTCGTGGGGTAGACGAAGAAGCCGTCCGAGACGGCGAGCAGCGTGTTGGCGCCGAGTCCGCGCCGTGGCAGTCGCAGCAGGTCCTCGTTAGGAAAGAGCAGCGCCTGCTCCGGACGCTCCGCCCGAAGGTCCTCGCCGAACTTGTAGCGCAGATTCGCCGTCGCGTCTCGCTTCGCGAAGACGGTGGCCGGCGTCTGGCAGTGAATGGAGCCGTGGTCGCTCGTGAGCAGGACGGACACCTTGCGGCGCGCCGCTTCCTTCAGCACGCCGAGCAGCGCGGACCGCTGGAACCACTGCAGGGTCAGCTGTCGGAGCGCGATCTCGTCCCGCGCGACCTCGTACAGGATCGCCGACTCGCTGCGTCCGTGCGTGAGCAGGTCGATGAAGTTGAACACGAACGCGGAGACGCCCTCCGGCGCGATCGCGCCGTGCAGATGACGCTCGAGGTCATCGGAGTCGGCCGCCGTCGAGATCTTCGCGTAGCGCACCGGTCGCGGCGATTGCAACTCCTGCAGATGCGCCTCGAGCAGCTCGCGCTCGTGCGCATTGAGCGTCTCGTCTTCCCGCTCGCCCCACCAGTCCGGGAAGCGCGCGGCGATCTCGCCGGGGAACAGTCCCGCGAACAGGGCGTTGCGCGAGTATGGCGTCGCGGTGGGCAGCACCGCGTAGTAATGCGTGCGCTCGACGTCGAACATCGGCGCGAGCAGCGGCTCGATGATGAGCCACTGATCGAGTCGCAGGCAGTCCACGACGATGAACACCGCGGACTTCGCGCGCTGCAGCATCGGCAAGAGGAACTCGCCGACGATGTCGATGGACAGCGGCGGCCGATCGCCTTCGAGATCGCGGAGCCACGCCGGATACGCGTGACGCATGTACTCCGCGAACTCGCGATGCATGTCCGGATAGAGGCCCCTCAGCGATTCGTAGAGTCCCGTCTCCCCCGCCGCTGCGAGGTCGACGTCCCATTGCATCAGCTCGATGTAACGATCCAACCATCCCCGCCAGTCGAGGACCCGACCGCGCTCGACCTCGATGGCGCGAAACCGCTCGACGAACCGGCGCGCGACGGCCTGCTGGCGGATGCGCGGTCCTTCGAGAATCCGCGTGATGACCGTCAGCACCTGACGCGGGTTGACCGGCTTCACGAGGTAGTCGCGAATGTTGTTGCCGAGGGCTTCGCGGAGCGTGGCGTCCTCCTCGCTCTTCGTGACCATCACGACCGGCAGGTTCGGCGCGAGCTCGCGCACTTCCTGATAGGTCTGAAGCCCACGCTTGCCGGGCATCTGCTCGTCGAGGAGCATGAGGTCGAAGGGGCGCCGCCGCAGCAGTTCGATGGCGTCGTCTGCATTCGTGGCCGTCTCGACCTCGTAGCCCTTCTCGCGGAGGAAGATGCGGTGGGACTCGAGGAGCTCTACCTCGTCGTCCACCCAGAGCACGGATTTCACCGGCGGCGCCATGCCCGTGAATCTAGCGCGGCACCAGCCTCGTTGCCGCACCGGAGGCAGCCGGGCATATTGGCCGCGTGCCTTCCCCGCCCTATGCTCTCGCGGCCCCTCACTTCCGGTTCCGCGCGCTCGCTGCACTTGCCGGCCGATCGCCATTGGGTGGTGAGCGGGAGAGCGCGTTGGCGACGCTCATGGCCGCACGACTCGTGGTCGGCGCGCTGCCGCCGCAGCCGCTACCGCAGGGCGTGCGGATCACGCGAGCCAACGGCGCGCGGGTCTGGCTCGCGGCGCTCGCATTGCCGGCACCGCTTCGTCAGTCCCTGGCGCGGCTGGTGGATGCGACCACGTCCGTCGATCGCGAGGGGCTCGAGGCGGCGCTGCGAAGCGTCATCGAAGTCGGAACGCCACAACTCGACGCGCCCGCAATCGCCGAGCTACGCGACGTCCTTCGCGCCGTGGGAGCATGACTCATGAGTGACCTCGATGAGGCGAGAACGCGGCGAGCCCTCGAAGCAATCGCGGGCGGTCTCACGCCGCGCGACACGATAAGCACCGGCTTCCCGAGCGTCGACAACGCACTCGGCGGTGGTTTTCGGCGCGGCGACCTGGTCGTGCTCGGCGGTGAGGTGGCCAGTGGGAAGTCGGCCCTGGCGCTTGCTGCCGCGGTCCGCGCGAGCGACGCCGGTGCGAAGACGCGGTTCCTCTCGGGTGAGATGGACCTCCCACGCGCTGCCGAACGAGCACTGGCCATCGAGGCTCGCGTGCGCATCGATGACCTTCGCCGAGGCTCCCTCGATGATACCGCGCGTGCCAACCTCGAGGCTGCCGCGCGTCGGCTGGAGCCGCGGTTCCCGTCCTTCAGCACGATCGACGCGGGCGGTGTGCCGGCCCTGGAGCAGGACGCACCGCGCCTGAGCAGCATCGATCTCCTGGTGGTGGACCCGCTGGAGTCACTCGCGACAGGCGCTCGCCCGCTCGATGAAGAGCTCGCGGCGGCGGTGCGCTCGCTCAAGCGGCTTGCAACCGAGCGGGACGTCTGCGTCTTCACGACGAGTCACCTCCCGGCACTCCCGCGTGACCGGAAGGATCCCCGGCCACAACTCGACGACTTTGGCGCACTGGGTGCAGTCAAGCAGTTCGCCGACGTCGTGCTTGGGCTCTATCGGCACGAGATGTACGAGAGCGCACCGGACGTGGACGGAGCGACGGAGCTGCTCGTCCTCAAGAACCGCAACGGTGCCCGCGGGTACGTCGACCTGTTCTTCTACAAGCAGTGGATGCGGTTCGAAGACATGCTGGAGCCCGACCGCTGACGCAGCGAGCTCCGCGCGCCACTGGGAGAACGTGCATGGATCCCGCAACGCTCCGCCGTGATGACCCGCCCCCCCGCGCCCGTGTCGCATGGAGGACCGGGTCGATCATGGCCATGCGGCTGGCGGTTGTCGTCGCGTCGCCAATCGCGACGGGCTCGGCACAGTTAACCCCGGACTCGTCAGGCTACCTGACGATGGCGGACGGCGCCCGCCTTTTCTACGAGATCCACGGCCACGGACGCGACACCGTGATCGTGCCGGCCGGCATGCTGCTCGCCCCGCACCTGGCGACGCTGCGCGATGACCTCACACTCGTGTTCTATGACCCGCGCGGACGCGGACAGTCCGACTGGATCGCCGATCCGAAACGCCTGACCATGGCACACGAGGTCCGAGATCTCGAGGCGGTGCGGGCGGGGCTCGGTATCTCGCGCGCGGGGATCATTGGCTTCTCGTACCTCGGACTCGTCACGGCGCTCTATGCCGCGGACCATCCTGACCGTGTGACGCGGCTCGCGCAACTCGGGCCCCTGGCTCCCGACGAGCTCACGAGCTCACGTTATGCACCCGCCGAGGGAAAAGCGCGGAGCGATTCCGCGGCGGCGCGGCTGGCACGCGCGAGGACTGCCGCGTCCGACACCGCGGACTTCGCCGCGGAGTGTCGACGGTGGTATGAAGCGCATCTGCCGGTGTATGTGGGCGACCCGCAGTTCGCATCGCAGGTTCCCACGCCGTTCTGCGCGAACGAGAACGAGTCGCCGCGCCGGTTCCTGTGGCGCGTGGATCAGACGATGCGATCGCTTCCGCGCCGGTGGGATTACACGCGCAAGGCCGTGGCGATTCGCGCTCCCACGCTCGTCATTCAAGGCGATCGTGACTTCGCGGCGTCGCCGGACGGGGCGCGGCGCTGGGCAGAGCTGATCCCGGACGCCAGGCTGATGCTCCTGTCCGGAGCGGGGCACCTCACGTACGTCGAGCGGAGTGACCGGGTGCTCCCCGCGCTCCAGCGATTTTTTCACGGGAACTGGCCGCCCGAGGCAATGCAGCTCAAGACGTCACGATAGCGGCCGCGTGGTATATTTCCGACTCTTTCCACGACGTCCTCCGCACCTTCCGAGCTGCTTATGGCTGGCCACAGTAAATGGAAGCAGATCAAGCACTACAAGGCCGCTGCTGACGCCAAGCGCGGCGCCCTGTTCACGAAGCTCATCCGCGAGATCACGATGGCCGCCAAGATGGGCGGAGGTGACCCGGACGGAAATCCTCGCCTGCGCACGGCGATCGATACGGCAAAGGGCAACTCGATGCCGAAGGACAACATCGAGCGCGCGGTCAAGAAAGGCACGGGCGAGCTCGAAGGCGTCGAGTATCAGGAGATTCTGTACGAGGGATACGGGCCGGCGGGCGTTGCGCTGATGATCCAGACGGTCACGGACAACCCGAATCGGACGGTGGCGGAGATCCGCCACAAGCTGTCGCGCGGCGGCGGTAACCTCGGAGCGGCGAACTCCGTCTCGTGGATGTTCGACCGGCGCGGACAGATCTATCTCGACGCGACGGGCCTGGACGAGGATGCGCTGATCGAAGCGGCGCTCGAGGCGGGTGCCGAGGATGTGAAGCGCGAGGATGACCAGTTCGTCGTCACCACGGCGGTCACGGACCTCCACACGGTGAAGTCCGCGCTCGACGCGAACCGCATGGTCTCGACCAGCGCGGAGATCGCCTGGATCCCGAAGAACACGATTCGCGTCGAGGGCAAGGACGCGGAGGCGCTGATCAAGCTGCTCGAGGGTCTCGAGGAGCTCGACGACGTGCAGAAGGTGGAAGCCAACTTCGACATGGACGTGTCGGAGATGGCGAAGGCGTGACGCCGTGATGAGCCCACGGTGATCGTTCTCGGGATCGATCCGGGAACGGCCACGACGGGATACGGCGTCGTGAGCGGCGACGGGACGCGTCCTCCGACGCTCATCGAGTGCGGTGTGATCCGCACGCGTCCACGCGACCCGCTCCCCGAGCGGCTGCGCGAAATTCATGAAGGCGTCACGGAGCTGATCGCTCGCCACCGACCGAGTGCAGTGGTCGTCGAGGACGTGTTCTACGCGAAGAACGTTCGGACAACCGTGGTGCTGGGGCACGCACGAGGGGTTGTGCTGCTGGCGGGCGCGCAGGCACGCATCGACGTCTACGAGTTTCCACCGGCGGAGATCAAGAAGGCCGTGGTGGGCTCGGGCGTCGCAACGAAGGAGCAGGTTCAGTTCATGCTGACGCGGCTGCTCCGGTTGAAGGCGGTCCCATCACCGTCGGACGCGGCGGACGGTGTGGCAGCCGCGTTGACATACCTCATGACGGCGCGCGTGCCGAAGATCGGCGCGGTGCAGGTGCCTACCGCGCGGTCACCGTTTTCGCCGAAGCCGCCCGCCACCTCCACCGGGGGTCGTCGTTGATCTCGCAAGTGTTCGGCAAGCTCGCCACGAAGGAGCTGGATCGGGTCGAGATCATGACGGACGCCGGCGTCGGCTACGAGCTCTCGATCCCGCTGAGCGCGTACGAGTCGCTGCCGAAGGTCGGTGACACGACGACCCTGCACACACACCTGGTGGTGCGCGAGGACGGCTGGCAGCTCTACGGCTTCGCGACGCCGTTCGAGCGTCGCGTGTTTCGCCGGGTCCTGGACGCGAAGGGGGTCGGCCCGGCGCTCGCGTTAGGGATGCTCTCGGCGCTCTCGGCGGAGCGGCTCGTGCGGGCGATTCGCGAGCGCGATATCGCGACGCTGCAGAGCGTCCCGCGAATGGGGCGCAAGAAGGCGGAGCAGCTGGTCCTTGACCTGGCGGACAAGCTGGACGAGATGGGCGGGGAGCCGCTGACCGCCGGCCCGCGTCCGGATGGCGCCGGGGCGGACGATGCGATCCGCGCGCTCGTGTCGTTAGGCTACACGCTGGCGGAGGCCGAGAAGGCCGTGCGGGCGGCGCTCGATTCGAACGGCCGCGCGCAGTCGGCGACGGAGCTGATCCGGAACGCGCTCGCGAAGGTTCGCGGGTGAGCTGCTGCTGCGTGCTGCTGGCGCGGGTCGGCAGACTCCATCGTGGCGCTCGCGCGGGCACTCGGCTCCGTCGGCTGGGCGCTTACACGCCTCGAGCCAGCGGGCACGTGGCTCCGCGTTAGGACAGTGGCTCGGCCCCGCTGTCTCGGGGCTACGCGCCACGCCTCCTCCGCCGAGCGCCCGCACGCTCCGGCATCTCACGCTTGCAGGTACGCTACTCGTCTCCACGACGCATCAGCAGCTCGCAGCGTGCTCGTACCACCCGCCGTGACGACGCGCTCGCACCACTCCCGGGGACGATGCGCACTTGCTGCGAGCTGGTGACGTGTCCCGATGCATGCGCGCGATCGAGCAGGTTGCGATCAGCGTGCGATGCCGTGGGGCGCGGGGGCTCGGCGGAGGAGGCGTGGCGCGTAGCCCCGAGACGACGGGGCCTACGCACTGTCGCCCGGTTACGCCCTCAGTGCCCGTCGGCTCGAGGCGTGTAAGCGCCCAGCCGACGGAGCCGAGTCCCCGCGCCTAGCGCCACGATGATGCCGAATCCCCGCCTCGCGCCACGACGGAGCCCGTCGACACGCCCGCGGCGCACGGGGCCGAAGCGTCAGCTCACCTTGCCGGCTTTCAGGTAGCGATCCAGCCAGTGAAGCTCGTTCAGCATGCGATGGATCTGGTTCCACGAGCCCGAGATGCTGTGCGGCATGTTCGCGTATTGAATGACCTTGGCGGGCACGCCGTTCTTTTTGAGCGCCACGAACATCTGCTCGGCTTCCGAGTACGGCACCCGCTGATCGATCTCGCCGTTGATGAACAGCGTCGGGGTCTTCACGCGACCCGCGTACGTCAGCGGTGACTGCTTGATCATGATGTCGCGCGCCTTCTCCTCCCACGGCGTGCCGAAAAACTCCGTCTCCTTCGTGCGCGCGATGTCGGCCGTGCCGTAGTCGCTCACCCAGTTCACGATCCCCGCGCCCGGGATCGCTGCCGCGAAGCGATCCGGATACTGCGTGATGAGCCAGTTCGTCATGAAGCCGCCGTAGGAGTGGCCGATCGTCGCGACGCGCCGCCGGTCAACTGGCACCTTGCCTAACACGTAATCCACGCCGGCCATCACATCCTGGCCATCCTTCGTGCCCCAGGCGCCCCAGGTTCCCCACAGGAACTTCTCGCCGTAGCCCGTGGAGCTTCGGAAGTTCACCTCCAGCACGAAGTAGCCGTTCGCGGCGAAGTAATGGTTCTTGAAGTCGAAGCTGTAGCCGTCCGCGGCGTGCGGGCCGCCGTGATTGCTCACCACGAGCGGGTATGGCCCGCCATCCGGGCGATAGCCGTACGGATAGAGCAGCCAGCCCTCGATCGGTGTGCCGTCCTGGCTCGCGAACTGGAGGCGCTCCGCGTGGCTCAACCCGACCTCGGTGGTGAACGCGTCGTTCACATGGCTGAGCCGCTTCTCGTTCGACCCGTCGATGTTCGCGGAGTACACCTCGGGCGGCGATTCGATGAGACCGACCGTGAAGGCGATCCGCTTGAAATCGCGATCGAAGCTCACGCCGTTGATGCGCCGCTCACCTTTCGTCATTTGCTCCACCGCACCGCCGTTAGGCGAGACGCGGAACAGGTGGTTGCCGCCGCCAATCCCGCCGGTGAAATACACGAAGCGGCTGTCCGCACTCCACACCGCGCCGGCCGGGAGGTAATCCCAGTCTGCGGTCAGGATCTTCTCCGGACCGCCATCGGCGGGGATCACCGCGAGGTCAGTGGCGCCGCCATGGTTCAGCTTGCGCCGGATCACCGCATCGGTCGAGAGCTGGCGCGTGTAGAGAATCCATCGCCCGTCGGCCGAGACTCGGGCGTTCGTGTGGTTGACGTCGTTGTCCGTCGTCAGGCGTCGCACCGTTCCATCGACGCCCACGGTGTAGATCTGGCTCGCGCCGTACTTTCGCTCGTCGCGGTAGCTCGAGTCGGCCGTGAAGACGAGCCGTGTGCCATCGGCGCTCCACGCCGCGCCTACCGGGCGCAGCGCCAGCCGCGTCAGCTGGCGCTCGGCGCCTCCGTCGTTAGGCGCGAGGAAGATCTCCTGCGACGGGTTCGCCTGCGGATCGGTGCGGTTCGGAACCGGGAACGGCTGGCCATCCCGCTGGAAGTCGAGCCAGTCGAACTGCACGCCCTTGAAGCGCTCCTCGTGACGCTTCTCGAAGTCGGAAGCGAACGTCGCCTCGCGCTTCGGCGGAGGCGTGTCGCGAACCGTGGCCTTCCACTTTCCGTCCGGGCTGGCCAGCGCCACACCGCTCGTGGCGCCACCGCGCCCGCCCGGCGCCGTGGCATTGGTGGATCGCGTCGTGTCGGGAACGGCGTCGCTCGTCAGCGGATCCAGGCTCCAGACCTTCCCGTCCGCGACGAACCGCAGTCGGCCGTCGGCGGCCCACCGCCCCGAGGCGGCATTAACGCCTTCAGGGCTGACCCGTCGTGCTGGCGACGAGCCGTCAGCCGGCGCCAGCCAGATCTCGCCGGTTTCCGTGTTCGTCGCCTCGACACGCGTTCCAACCGGAAACATCACCCATTTGCCATCGGGTGACATCTCCGGCGACCCGAGCGACTTCACGCGGTAGTAGTCCTCGATCGCGAGCGCCCGCCCGCGGGGTGCAGTTGGCGACTGGGCGGCCGTCGGCCGCTGACCCTGAGCGCTACCGATGGACCCGGAGACGACAGACGCGAGGCACAGCGCGGCAATGCGCGCGCGGCGAGCGGTACGTGGCTGGACCATGCGACACCAAGGCGATCGTGAGAGAACGGAGGAGGCCGAATAGTCTGCCCAGAGACGCCTCGCGGGGCTAGCCTGCGCCGCCGCCCCTTGCCACTTTCCGGTCATGCCTGCCAACCGAACCGCGAGCTTCACCGAGTCCGTCATTCGCGAGATGACGCGCGTCGCCCAGCAGCACGGCGCCATCAACCTCGCCCAGGGATTCCCCGACTTTCCGATGCCCGAGGCGATGAAGGACGCCGCGTGCGCCGCGATCCACGGGGACATCAATCAGTACGCGATCACCTGGGGTGCACCTGCCCTCCGGATCGGGATCGCAGAGAAGTACCGCCGATGGTACGACATGCCGGTCGACCCCGATAAGGAGATCACCGTGACGTGCGGCGCGACCGAGGCGATGGCCGCGGTCTTCCTGGCGCTCCTGAATCCGGGAGACGAGGTCATCATCTTCGAGCCGTGGTACGAGAACTACGGCCCCGATGCGATCCTCGCCCAGGCGACGCCGCGATACGTACCGCTCGAGCCGCCGAACTGGCGCTTCGACCCCAACGTGCTGCGCGCCGCGTTCAACGAGAAGACGAAAGCGATCATCGTCAACACGCCGCACAACCCGACGGGCCGTGTGCTCACACGAGAAGAGATCGGGTTCATCGCCGATCTGTGCATCGAGCACGACGTATGGGCGATCACGGACGAGATCTACGAGCATATCCGGTATGCCGGCGGACACCACGTGCTCGCGACGTGGCCCGGGATGCGCGAGCGTACGGTCACCATCTCGGGGTTATCGAAGACGTTCAGCTGCACCGGCTGGCGTCTCGGCTATGCAATCGCTCCGGAGCGTGAGAGCGTCGCCATCAGGAAGGTGCATGACTTTCTCACGGTGGGTGCACCGGCGCCGCTCCAGGCGGCCGCGGCAGTGGGCATGGCGTTCGACCCCGAGTACTACAACCACCTGTCGCTCGACTACCGCGCTCGCCGCGACTCGCTGCTGCCGGTGCTCGCCGAGGCCGGCTTCACGTTTTCGACTCCGGAAGGCGCGTATTACGTGCTCGCGGATTTCTCGGGGCTGAGTGACAAGGACGACGCGGCGTTCGCGCGCTGGATGGCCGCGGAGATCGGCGTGGCCGGTGTTCCCGGCTCGAGCTTCTATCACGCCGGGGCCGGACGCGGGAAGTCGATGATCCGGTTCGCGTTCTGCAAGAAGCAGGAGACGCTCGATCGGGCAGCCGAGCGGTTGGCCGGATTGACCGCTCGCGTGTAGTCGGCCCGCGACCGACGCCGCGGCGAGCGCATATGGCCAGAATGGGCAAGCCGGCAGCGGCCGTCGTCGTGATGGCGGCGATCATCGCTGTCCTGTTCGTGCTCTGTACGCCGAGCTCCACCTCGCGGTCATCGGCGCCGGTGCGCGTCTCGCCTGCGCGGCGGTGATCGTTCGTGCCTAACGACGCAGCCTCGGTGTGCGTGCTCGTCCTCGATTTGCGATCCGATCATCCAGGATAGCCGGCGAACGTGGACGACCGGACTCACGCATCGGTGTTTCTTCGGTTAGATTAGGTGTCGTTATCAGCTTTAACAGGTTTGCGGCCGACCCCTTTCGAGCGACGCGAAGCTACCCGGTCGTTGTGCCGTGGACAGTTGTGAGTCAGTCATCGGTCGAAATAGGTCGCCAGTCGCAGTTCCGAGTTGGCGGTCCCGAGTCTCGAGTACTGAGGACCGAGTACTGCCAGTGATGACTCAGACTGGAAACTCTCGGCTGATGACTGACTGACCACTGAGAGTCTGCCGTACGTGCACCAGCGCCTAGACAACAGCGACGCCCGAAATCGATGTCCCCACGCGAAGTCACGACTCCGGAAGAGCTCGCCGAAGAAGGACCGGTAGAGCTATCGCTCCGCCCGCAGCGATTGGCGGAGTTCATCGGCCAGCAGAAGGTGAAGGACAGCCTTCGGATCTACATCGACGCGGCGCTGAGCCGCCGCGAGCCGCTCGATCATACCCTGTTCTTCGGACCGCCAGGTCTCGGCAAGACGACCCTCGCCGAGCTCATCGCGCGGGAGCTCGGCGTCAACATCCGCACGACGTCCGGCCCGGCGCTGGAGAAGCCCGGCGATCTCGTGGGCACGCTCACGAATCTGCGGAGCGGCGACATCCTCTTCATCGACGAGATCCATCGTCTCCGTCCGATCATCGAGGAGTTCCTGTATCCGGCGATGGAGGACTACAAGATCGACATTCGCCTGTCCGAAGGACCGAAGGCGCAGACGATCACCATGTCGATCGAGAAGTTCACGCTCATTGGCGCGACCACGAGGCTCGGCATGTTGACGCCACCCATGCGCGCGCGCTTCGGCATCGAGCAGCGGCTCAACTACTACCCTGCCGCGGATCTCGAGCTGATCGTGCATCGCACGGCCGAGGTGCTGAAGGTGGCGATCGTGCCCGAGGGGGCGTCGGAGATCTCGAGGCGCTCGCGAGGCACGCCGCGCATCGCGAACCGGCTGCTGCGCCGGATACGCGACTACGCACAGGTGAAGGGCAACGGGACGATCACGCGCGACATCGCGCACGAGGCGCTGCAGTTGCTCGACGTCGACCAGTTCGGCCTCGACGACATGGACGCGCGGATTCTCAGGTCGATCATCGAGAAGTTCGACGGCGGGCCGGTGGGCATCGGCACCATCGCCGCCGCCGTGGGTGAGGACGCGAGCACGATCGAGGAAGTGTACGAGCCGTTTCTCGTCCAGAACGGCTTCCTGCAGCGGACGCCGCGTGGCCGCGTCGCGACGTCCACGGCATACCGGCACTTCGGCTACACGCCGCCGGCACAGCAGAATCAGGGCACGCTGTTCGATGGATGATCGGTAGCGGTAAACTCGGCACGCTCACCGCGGACTACGAGTTCGACCTTCCGCGCGACCGCATCGCGCAGACGCCGGCGGAGCGTCGCGATCGGAGCCGCCTGATGGTGGTGGACCGCGCTGCCGGGACGATCGAGCACCGCCACTTCGCCGATCTCGCGGAGCTCATCGCACCCGGCGACGCGCTCGCGCTGAACACCACCCGCGTCTTTCGCGCGAGGCTGATCGGCACGCGCGAGTCCGGCGGAAAGGCCGAGGTGTTTCTTCTCAAGCCGCTCGGCGATGATCGATTTGAGGCGCTCGTGCATCCCGGCGGAAAGCTCAAGCCCGGACGCGTCGTGCACATATCGCCGGAGCTCGACGTCGAGGTGCTCGAGGTTACTCAGCGCCGGTCGCGCGTAGTCCGGCTACGCTCGCCGCTGCCTGTCGATTCGGCCATCGAGCGCTACGGGCACATTCCGCTGCCGCCGTACATCGCGCGAGGCGACGAGCCAGACGACGCCGAGCGGTATCAGACGGTCTACGCGGACGAGTCGGGCTCGGTCGCGGCGCCGACCGCGGGGCTGCATTTCACACCCGAGCTTCTCGAGCGGCTCGCGACGAAGGGTGTGCGCCGGGCGGATCTCCTGTTGCACGTCGGTGCGGGCACGTTCAAACCGGTGGAGGTAGACGACCCCGCCGATCACGTGATGCACGAGGAGTGGTATCGCCTCGATTATTCCGCCGCACGAACCCTGAACGACGTGCGCGCAACAGGCGGGAGGATCTGGGCCGTCGGCACCACGTCGGTCAGGACACTCGAGAGCGCAGTGCGCGCGGAGGGCACGTTCGCGCCCACGAGCGGTGAAACCCGCATCTTCATCCGGCCGCCGTATGAGTTCCGCGCGGTAGACAAACTGATCACGAACTTTCATCTTCCGCGCTCCACCCTGATCATGCTCGTCGCCGCGTTCGCCGGGTACGACCTCACGATGCGCGCGTATCGGACGGCGCTCGAGGCAGGCTACCGGTTTTATTCCTATGGCGATGCGATGGTCATTCTGTAAGTCCGGTCTCGCGGTCCTCCTGGCGACCGTGGCCTGCGTCCGGACGGTGACGCGATACTACCTGCCCGACGCGCACAACCCGCGGTTCGACACGGACGGTGCGACGCAGGCGCTCGACCAGTACCTGCGCGTGCAGTGCCCCGATCGCATCGCCGCCAAGAAGTCGGAGAGCGGCGAGGTCCGGCTCACGATTCTCACCGACACCAGCGGATCGGTGACGCGAGCGGAGCTCGTGCAAGGATCCGGCGACGAGCTGCTCGACGGCCTGTTCGGCACCGTCGCCGCGCAGCTCAAGGTCGATTCGCTCCGCGCAACCACGACGCCGACCGCGACCCGCAAGCTTCAGATGGGCTTCAGCTGCTCGTCCACCGCCGCCGTCGCCACACTCCAAGTGCTGCCACCGTGAGCCTCGCCTTACGGTCCCCCGCGTGAGCGACGCGGCGTTCACGTTTCAACGCTTTGCCTCCGCCGGCGCCGCTCGCGCCGGCGTCTTCATGACGCCACACGGCGCCGTCGAGACGCCCGCGTTCATGGCGGTCGGCACCCTCGCGACCGTGAAGGCGCTCGATCCGCTGGAGCTCGCGAGCATCGGGTGCCAGATGGTGCTCGCGAACGCGTACCATCTGCACCTTCGCCCCGGCGATGAGCTGATACGCTCGCTCGGTGGCGTACACCGCTTCATGGGCTGGAGCGGGCCGATGCTGACCGACTCCGGTGGATTCCAGGTGTTCTCGCTCGAATCCCTGCGTACGATCGACGAGACCGGCGTGGAATTCCGCAGTCACATCGACGGGTCGCGGCACCGGTTCACACCGGAATCGGTGATGCAGATCGAGCGAAACCTCGGCGCCGACGTGATCATGCAGTTCGATCACGTGATCCCGGGACAGTCGAACGAGACGGACGCCCGTGAGGCGAGCGAGCGGAGCATCCGGTGGTTGATCCGGTGCGAAGCGGAATTTCGCCGGCTGGGGAACGTGGAACGGGGAACCGGGAACCGAAGCTCGGAGCTGCTCGCTGCGACCAGCGATGGGCAGCTAGCATCGGTTCCCAGTTCCCCGTTCCCCGTTCCCGCTCAGGCCCTTTTCCCAATCGTCCAGGGCGGCATCCACGCGAACCTGCGCCGGGAAGCAGGTCGCGCGATCACGTCCTCCGGCGACTGGCTCGGCTATGGGATCGGCGGGCTCTCCGTCGGCGAGTCGAAACCCGACATGTACGCCATGCTCGACGTCGTGCACGAAGAGCTGCCTCAGGACCGCCCGCGGTACCTCATGGGCGTGGGATTTCCGGAAGACCTCGTCGAAAGCGTCAGGCGCGGCGTCGATCTCTTCGACTGCGTCGCACCCACGCGGATGGGTCGCAACGGGACCGCGTTCACGAGCGATGGGCGCGTCAACGTCAGGCGCGCCGAACTGCGCGCGGACCCCGGGCCGCTGGACGAGACGTGCGAGTGCACCACCTGCACCCGCTTTTCACGGGCCTACCTGAGGCACCTGTTCGTCGCGGACGAGATCCTGGGGCTGCGCCTTCTCTCGCTGCATAATGTACATTTCCTGGTCGCGCTGATGCGCCGCGCGCGCGCCGCCATCCTCGACGGCAGCTTCGATGCCTGGAGCCGCGACTGGCTCGCGCGCTACCACTCCCGACCCACACCGGTTCCATGATCTCCTCGTTCGCCTTCGCGCTCCTCGTGCAGGCCCCCGTCGGCGGACGCTCGACGCTCCTGCCGTTCGTTTTTCAGGTCGTCGCCATCTTTGCGATCTTCTACTTCGTCATGATCCGGCCGCAGCAGCGGCAGCGGAAGCAGCACGAGGAGCGTCTGAAGAACCTCAAGCGTGGCGACGAGGTCGTCACCGCCGGCGGGATCGTTGGCAAGGTGGTCCACATTGCCGAGACAAAGGGAGACGCCAAGGCGGCGCTGGAGGATCGGATCACGATCAAGTCCGACGAGTCACGCCTGATCGTCGAGCGCGGGCGCATCGCGCGCGTGCTGACACCGGCGGCAGAACCGGCAGCATCGAGCGTGGCGGCAAGCAAATAGCTATCAGCTATCCGCTATCAGCTATCAGCGATCAGCCGGCGCCATCGGCTCGGGTCTCAGTTCCCATCTCGCAGTTCCCGGTTACCAGTTCCCAGTTCCCGGTTCTCTGTCGCTTGCCTCTTCTCGACATCCACGTCCTCGGCTCGTCCATTCTCCGACAGGAAACGAAGCCCGTCGCGCGCATGACCGACGAGCTGCGTCGCCTGACCGACGACATGTTCGAGACGATGTACGTGGCGAAGGGCATTGGCCTCGCCGCGCCGCAGGTCGGACGGCCGGAACGGCTCGCCGTCATCGACATCGAAAACAACCCGATCGTCGTCGTGAACCCCGAAATCATTCTTACGGAGGGGTCCGCACGCGGAGAGGAGGGCTGCCTGTCGATTCCGGAAGTGTTCGGTGATGTCGACCGAGCCACACGCATCACCGTGCGGGCGCTCGACCGGGACGGCGAGCCGTTCGAGCTCGAGGCCACCGACCTGCTCGCCCGCTGCCTGCAGCACGAGATCGATCACCTGCACGGCAAGCTGTTCATCGACTACCTGAGCTTCCTCAAGCGCCGATCGGCGCTCGCGAAGTGGGCATCGATGAGCAAGGACTTTCCGCAGAACATCCGGAAGCTGCCGCCTGACGAGATCGCCGGGCGTCACGGGGAGGAGGCGCTCTGACACGACGACGATGAAAGTCCTCTTCTGGGGGACGCCTGAGTTCGCGGCCCCGCCGCTGCGCGCATTGCTCGGAGAGGGGTTCGAGGTTGTCGGCGTCGTCACGCAGCCCGATCGGCCGCAAGGTCGCTCGCGATCCACACTCGTCGCGTCGGCCGTGAAGCAGATCGCCATCGCAGAATCGCTGCCGGTGCTGCAGCCCGAGCGACCGCGCGGCCCCGAGTTCCTGGAGCAGATCCGGGCACTCGAGCCGGACCTCTCGGTCGTCGTCGCGTACGGGCACATTCTCCCGCGCGACGTCATCGACCTCCCGCGTCTCGGGACACTCAACATCCACGCGTCGCTCCTGCCCCAGTGGCGCGGCGCCGCGCCGATTCAGGCGGCGATCCGTGCCGGCCAGACGGAGACCGGCGTCACGATCATGCGCATGGTGCTGGAGCTCGACGCCGGACCGATCTTATTGCAGGTGCCCACGCCCATCGTCGACGACGAGACGTACGGAGAGCTCCAGCTTCGGCTCTCGGAGCTTGGCGCGCTCGCATTGATCGAGGCGCTTTCGCTCATCGACATCGGGCAGATGGTCGAGCGACCGCAGGACGACGCGCTCGCGACCGTTGCACAGAAGATCGAACGCGAGGACGCGCGCATCGACTGGTCGCGGTCAGCCGCCGACGTCGCGCGCGACGTGCGCGCGTTCGATCCCAAGCCGGGTGCATTCACGACACTCGGCGGCGTCGAAGCGAAGCTGTTCGGTGCCCGCGTCGCGTCGCTGGACCAGACCGGCGCGAAGGACGCACCGGGCCCGGGCACGGTGCTGGCGCTCGATGGCACCGGTGCGTTCATCTCCTGCGGCAGCGGTGTCGTTCGCATCACGGACGCGCAACCATCGGGTAAGCGCCGCCTGACGATGAACGAGCTGGCGCGCGGCCGAGGGATCCGTGTGGGCGACCGCCTGGGATCGACGGCATGATGCGGCGTCACCCCGTTCCCGTGCTGTCATCCCGCTGACGTTCGTCACTCTCCGGTCCCCTTCGTCGAATCGCATGGAGCAACCGGAAGCACCCTCGTCAACGACGGACGCCACGGCGTCGATCGACCAGCGTATTCCCGTCCTCCACGCGGTCACGAGCGACGACATCATCCTCCGCTCGGACTTCACCGATCGCGTGCGCCGCGTGATGCACGCCGGCGGCCCTCGCGTCGCGGTTCACCTGCGCGCGGCACGGTTCAGCGCACGCTACCTGTTCGATCTCGCGTGCCGGATCGCCGAGCTGCAGGACGAGACCGGCGCGTGGCTGATCGTGAACGACCGAGCCGACGTGGCGCTGACCTCGGGCGCGCGTGGCCTGCAGCTCACGTCGCGCTCCATGGCGCCTGCCGATGCCCGTCGCTCCGCGCCCCATCTCGCGATCGGCGCCAGCGTCCACTCGACCGACGACGCTGCACGCGCCGTGAGCGGTGGTGCCCGGTGGATCGTTGCCGGACATGTGTTCGAGACGGAATCACACGCAGGCGAGAAGGGACGCGGCGCCGAGTTCATCGGCCAGCTCGCGAGCGAGCACGCGATCCCGGTGATCGCCATTGGCGGAGTCCGGCCCGAGCACGTCGCAGGGCTGCGTGCGGCAGGTGCGCACGGTGTCGCAGTCATTCGCGGCGTGTGGTACGCGAGCGATGCCGGTGCAGCAGTCATCGACTATCTTTCGGCGCATGGCGCCCCTGGAGGTCAGTAGCGAAGCTGTCCCGGTCATGCCCCTGTCGTCGCCCATCGGGTCCGGTCTCGGGTTGCTGAATCCGTTCGCCATCCGCACCATCAAGCACAGAATCTCGGTGCCGGTGATCGTGGATGCCGGTGTCGGAACCGCGTCGGATACGTGCGTGACCATGGAGCAGGGCGTGGATGGCATTCTGATGAACGGGGGGATGCTCGAATGACGGACTCGGGGCATCAGTCCGGGCCCGTCACCGCGGCGCGCGGGGGCGTCACCGACGCACGGGTCGCTGCCGCGGACATCTGCGCCGACCTTCGCGGGGGCGAGCTGCTCGATACCTCGTTCGAGCGTCGCGTCGAATCGCTCGATGCGCGGGATCGCCGCTGGACGCAGGAGCTCCTGTACGGGATGCTCAGACGCCGTGCGTGGCTCGATGCCGCACTGTCGGAACGTGTTCGTGGCGGCCTCGCCCGCCTCGACCCGGATCTCACCGACATCCTGCGACTCGGCATCTCTCAGCTGCTGTTCATGCGGAGCGTGCCGCCGTACGCGGCAATCGCACAGTCGGTGGAGCTCGCGAAGCGTCGCCACGGGCTTGGCGCGAGCAAGCTCGTGAACGCGGTGCTGCGTCGCGTCGACCGCGAGCGCGACACGATTCCCTTCCCGCCCGTACCGCGCGCGGAGCCGGGAACGACTCGTCCGGACCCGATCGATGCGCTCGCGCTGACGCACTCGCATCCGCGGTGGCTGGTGGCGCGCTGGGTCGCTCGCTGGGGGGCCGAGGATACGGAGCGGCTGCTCGCCGCCAACAATGCCGAGGCGCCGATCATCGTCCGGCCCTTCGGCGTGGTGCGCGAGCAGCTCGAGGCGATGCTCGAAGGTGCCGGCGTTCACGTCGAGGACGTGCCGCTCGTGCACGACAGCATCCGCGTCACCGGCAGCGTTTCGCTGGCGGAGCTCGGCGCGTTTCGACAGGGGCTGTTCTTCGTCCAGGACCCGGGCGCGACGCTCGTCACCCGCTACGCCGCGATCGATCCGGGAAGCACGGTCGCCGATCTCTGCGCCGCGCCGGGCGGCAAGTCGCTCGAGCTGTCCCGGACGGCCGGCACGGTCATCGCCGCGGACCGATCGTTCGCGCGCCTAACGCGGATGATCGGGAACTTCCGCCGCGTCGAGGCGCGCAGCATTCACCCGCTCGTCGCCGATGCGCGCGAACCGGCCATCGCGCCGGTGGATGCGGTGTTGATCGACGTGCCCTGCACCGGCACGGGCACGTTCCGCCGTCATCCGGATGCGCGTTGGCGGCTTCGGGTGTCCGACCTGGCGGTCATGGGCGCCATGCAGCGCTCGATCATGCGCGCTGCGGCGTCCGTCGTGCGTCCGGGTGGACTCATGATCTACAGCACGTGCTCGCTCGAGCCCGAGGAGAACGACGCCCAGGTCGAGAGCTTCCTGGCCGAGCACGACGAGTGGGTCCTGGAGCCATCGCCGGACGGCGCGGTACCGGCGGCCGTGCTCGACGCGGGACGGTTGCGCGTGCTGCCGCAGCGGCACGCAACCGACGGGGCATTCGCGGCACGGCTCAGGAGGACGCGCGGGTGAATTGGCGCGCGTCGTCGCGCCGCCTGTTACCGTACGCCCTCGCCGCCGCCGGAGGATTCCTCCTCGCGTACCTCGTCGTGGCGTTCTTGATCTTTCCGGCCGAAATCGTTCCTGACGACGCGAAGGTACCCCAGGTGGTTGGGCTCATGTACGACGAGGCGGTGACGAGGCTCGAGGCCGCCGGCTTCAAGGCGAAGAGGGGCGAGGAGCGCTTCGTGGAGCTCGCGCCAAAGTCCACCGTGCTCGCACAGTCGTCGCCGCCGGGCTCGAGTGAGCCGCGCGGCACCGAGATCATGCTGGACGTGAGCGGCGGGCAACGCCAGGTGCAGGTGCCGCCGGTCGTCGGCCTGACGCAGGCGTTGGCGCAGGACGCCATCGAGAAAGCGGGGCTCGAGGTCGGCGATGTGAGGGAGCAGGAAAGCCAGTCCGCACGAGGCGCGGTGCTCTCCACTTCACCCGCCTCCGGTTCGGCTGTATCGCCATCGACGCGTGTCGATCTCGTGGTGAGCAGCGGTCCGCCGGCTGTAAACGCACCGGACGTCGTCGGCCAGTCGTACGCCACCGCTCGAGCGATGCTCGAGCAAGTCGGACTTCGACTCGGAGACGTCATCACCGATTCGCTCGCGACGACCGGCATCCCCCAAACGGTCATCTCCCAGACCCCAGCCGCCGGAGCGCGGTTAGCACCTGGTACTCGCGTCTCCCTGACCATCGTTCCATGAACGGCTCACGCGCTCGCATCGCTCCCTCGATACTCAGCGCCGATTTCTCGCGGCTCGCCGATGAGATCGCCCGCTGCGAGGCTGGCGGCGCGGACCTCATCCACGTCGACGTCATGGACGGCTGCTTCGTTCCGAACCTGACGTTCGGAGCGAAGGTGATCGAGACGGTCCGGCGGCTCACCGCCCTGCCGCTCGACGTGCACCTCATGGTCGTCCAGCCGGAGAAGTACTTCGACGACTTCGCGTCCGCGGGAGCGAGCGGGTTGACCATTCACGCCGAGGCGGCTCCGCACCTCCACCGCCAGCTCTTTCGCATCAAGGAGCTCGGGTGTCAGGCGGGCGTCGCCCTGAACCCGGCCACGCCGCTCGAGCTGGTCGGCGAAGTAGCCGGCGATCTGGACCTTCTGCTGGTGATGACGGTAAATCCTGGGTTCGGAGGCCAGTCGTTCATCGGGCCGATGCTCGATAAGATTCGTCGTGCGAGGGCCATGCTCGAAGCCGCGCGGAGCCGTGCGGCGCTCGAGGTCGATGGCGGCGTGGCGCGCGATACGATCGCCAGCTGCTGGCGAGCAGGGGCCGATACCTTCGTCGCAGGCAATGCGATCTTCTCCGCGCACGATCCGGTCAGCGAGATCGGCGAGCTGCGCGGCCGATGTGGGGTAAGCGTATGACCGTTAGGCAGCAATGGGCGTTCGTGGGCATCGTGGTGCTCATCCTGGGCGGTGGTCTCCTCGCGGCGACCCGCTACCTCGGCGATGAGCTCTTTCCGGTCACCGTCGGCTCGAAGGCGCCGGACTTTCACGCGAACACGATCGATGGGGCTCCGGCCGCGAAGACGCTTGCGGACTACAAGGGGGAGATCGTGCTGCTCAACGTGTGGGCGACGTGGTGTGTGCCCTGCCGGACCGAGATGCCGAGCATTCAGGCGCTGCACGATCGCTTCGCCGCGCGCGGCCTCAAGGTCGTGGCGGTCAGCGTGGACAACGCCGGATTCGACGACGAGATCCGCACCTTCCGCGATCAGTTCGGCCTGACGTTCGAGATTCTCCACGACGCGACGGGCAACATTAAACGCGACTACCAGACGACCGGCGTGCCCGAGACTTTCATCATCGGCCGTGACGGGATGATCCGGCGGAAGGTCATCGCCGCCGACAACTGGGACTCGCCGGCGAACCGGGCGCTGTTCGCGCAGCTGCTCGGCATTCCCGCATCGGCGGCCGGCGTCGGCACCGACGCGCCTGGGGCGGCAGTCCCCGTGCGGCCCTAGCCATGCCGGGCCGCGACGGAGAGCGCTCGGCTCACGGCACGCCGCTCGGACGGCACCTCAGAGCTGCGTTCACGGAGCGGCTGGCGTACAAGGGGGCCGCGCTGTTCTTCGCCGTCGTGCTGTGGCTCGTGGTGAGCTCCGAAGAGCCGTCGGTGCAGCTCGTGCCGGTGCGCCTCGAGGCGGCGCACGACTCCGCCCGCATTCTCACGGGACAGCAACCGGTGATCCGCGCGCTCGTCGCCGGACGGGCGCGTGACCTGATCAAGCTGTACGACTCGCCGCCCGTCGTCCGCCGCATGGTGACGGACGATGCGCCCGACAGCGTTGCCCTGGACCTGCGCCCCGCGGACGTCTACATCCCGCCCGACGTGCAAGCGATCGTGCGCGACGTGCAGCCGAGGTCGCTCGTGCTCGTGTTCGACGTGGCCGAGACCCGGCGCGTGCCCGTCGCGAGCGCCGTGCGCGTGACCGTGGACAGCGGGCCGCCCGCCACCCACACGCGCCTGACGCGACTCGTACCCGACAGCGTGACCGTGACCGGCCCCCGCCGCATCGTGAAGTCCGTTTCATCCGTCAGCACGGTGGAGCGGACCGTCACGGTTCGTGACAGCGGCAACTTTCTCATCCCACTCGACGTGACGGCACTGGCGAGCGGGGTGAGGGTGAAGCCCACCGCGGTGCAACTCATCGTGGAGATACCGCCAATCACGCACGTGCGACGTGATTCGGCGCCTGTCACCGCGGTGCGCCCGCGGCGGGTCGGACTGTCGCCTCGCACGCCGTGACCACCGGACAACGCGCGCACAGGCGATGCCGCTGATCCTCGGCATCGAGACGTCATGCGATGAGACGTCCGCCGCGGTACTGTCCGGCACCGGCGACCAGACGCGGCTCGACTCGCTCGTGATTCTGTCGCAGGACGTGCACCGCGTCTTCGGTGGCGTCGTGCCGGAGCTGGCATCGCGGGCGCACCTGACGTCGATCGTCCCGGTGGCGGAGCGCGCGCTGGCCGACGCGTCCGTGACGTTAGGCGACGTCGACGCCGTCGCCGTCACGGCTGGACCGGGACTCGTCGGAGCATTGCTCGTCGGCGTGTCGTTCGGCAAGGCGATCGCGCACGGGATGGGTGCCGCGCTCGTCGGCGTTCACCACATGGAAGGGCACCTGTTCGCGACGTCGCTCGAGCACCCGGATGCCGTCCCACCGTTCACGGCGCTGCTGGTATCGGGCGGGCACACGCTGCTCATCGACGTCGAGCGGTGGGGCGCGTACCGGATGCTCGGTGCCACCCGCGACGACGCGGCCGGTGAAGCGTTCGACAAGGTCGCGAAGCTGCTCGGGCTTCCCTATCCGGGCGGGCGGCACATCGAGCGACTCGCCGGAGAGTCCAGCCCGGAGGAGGCCCGCCCGTTCCGCTTCACGAAGCCGATGGTGCGCGGCGACCAGCAGCTCGGCGACCCCGATTACTTCGACGTCTCGTTCAGCGGGCTCAAGACGGCGGTCCTTCACGCCGTCCGTGGCAGCGACAACATCGAGCGCGATGCGCGGGGAATCGCTCGCGCGTTTCAGGATGCACTGATCGGATCACTGATCGAGAAGACGGCTCGCGCCGTTCAGGCGTTCGACCGCAAGCGGGTGGTCCTCGGCGGAGGGGTCGCGTGCAACCGCGCGCTCGCCGCGGCGATGCGCGAGCGGGTCGAGCCGCTCGGCGCGTCGGTGTACGCGCCCGCGCCGCGGCTCGCGACGGACAACGCAGCGATGATCGCACGCGCCGGCCTCTTCCACTTCGAGCGCGGCGTACGAGATTCCCTTGGGCTCAATGCGTACGCATCGATGCCGATCCCGGGGATGGTCACCGAGCCGTTGGTTGGCAGTCGTTAGCTATCAGCTCGGTTCCCTGATCCCCGTTCCCGGTTCCCCGATACATGCCTGACGCTACGATCGTTCATCCCTTCGCGTTCAACATCGGACCGCTGTCGCTCACCGGCTTCGGGCTCGCCGTGCTGCTCGCGTTCGCGATATCGCAGATCATCGCGCAACGGGAACTCGCGCGACGGGGTCACGACCCCTCACCCATCCCCGATCTGATCCTCGCTGCGGTCCTCGGCACGCTGATCGGCGGGAAGCTGTACTACACGCTCGTCATCACGCACGACATTCGCGACTTCTTCAGTCGCGCGGGCTTCGTGTTCTGGGGCGGGTTCATGGGCTCCGTCGCGGCGTGCTACATCACGATCAAGCTCAAGAAGCTGAACTTCATCCGCATCAGCGACGTGGCGGGGATCTGCATCGCGGCGGGCTACAGCGTCGGCCGCACCGGATGCTGGGCCGTCGGCGACGATTACGGTCGCCCGTGGAACGGTCCCCTCGCGGTTGCGTTCCCCGAGGGTGCACCGCCCTCCACCGTGCGAAACATGCAGGCGCTGTTCGGAATCCAGCCGCCGCCTGGCACGAATCCCGACACGGTGCTCTCGGTACATCCAACGCAGCTGTACGAGACGGTGCTCGGGTTCGTGATGTTCGCGATCCTGTGGCGGTACCGCGATCACAAGCACGCCGAGGGCTGGCTGTTCGGTCTCTATCTGGTGCTGGCGGGGCTGGAGCGGTTCCTGATCGAGTTCCTGCGCGCCAAGGATGATCGGTTCTTCGGACCGCTCACCGCCGCACAGGTCATCGGCCTGGCGCTCGCTGCGTTAGGCATCGTGTGGATGCAGATGCGGAAGGATGTCGGGCCGGGGAAGCCCGGCATCCACGCCAAGCTGGGGACCGCCCGAGCGGCTTGATCCGAGCGCGCTGGGCTGGGCAGACCGTCTCACGCTGACGCCCTGGAGCGCGAGCCGGCGCTAGGCCTTGTCGCTGGCCTGCAGCTCCGGCTCTTCCTTGTCGGTCGCCCGCAACTCCGGCTCTTCTTCCATGCGCGCCAGCCGTGCCTCCAGCTCCTTGACGCGCCGCATGATCTGCTCGAGGCGCTCGTCCATCTGCGCCCCGGGCACGGCTGGCTCGATCGTCGGCAGCGCCACGGCGCGGTGCGGCCAGAAGGTTTTCGCCAGCGCGAACACGAAGAGCGCGAGGAGGAGCGCCTGACCGAGCAGTGTCTCGACGCTCGGGAACAGGCCCAGCGCCTCGACGTGCGGGAACCCCGGGATCACCGTGATCGACATCAGGTTCCCTTCCTGCAGCTCACGGATGCCCTTCCCCATGAACACGAAGGCCATGTAGTAGAGCAGCACGCTCGTCGTCGCGAAGAACGGTCGCAGCGGAATCCTCACGCCGAAGCGGTAGAACAGCGTGAAGATCACCGCCAGCCCCGCGAAGCCCGTCAACAGACCGAGCGTGATCGGGAGTGCGTTGCCGACGCCCTCGTTGAAAAGGGCCTGGTAGAACAGCGCTGTCTCGGCGCCCTCGCGGTAGACTGCCAGAAACGCGACGAACGCGAGCGCCGTCCCGCCACCGTGCTCCAGCGCCGCGTTCACCTTGCCGCGGATGAACTGCTGCCACTTCGCTGCCTCGACCTTCGAGATCAGCCAGTAGCTCACGGAGAACAGCACGCCGACCGCGATCAACATGGTCGCGCCCTCGATCACCTCGCGCGAAGCCGGTACTGCCCGAAGGACCGTTGCCAGCACCACGGCGGTCGCGGCGCTGGCGACGAGCGCAGCCGCGACGCCCGCCCAGATCGACTTTAGTCGCTCGCGATGGCCGGTCTTGAGCAGGAAGGCGACGACCGCGCCGATCACGAGGATCGCCTCGAAGCCTTCGCGCAGGATGATCAGGAACGACTGTAGGAAAGCTCCCCAACTTCCCGTCGTCTTTTGCGTCAGCTCGATGATCGTCGGCAGACCAGCCGATATCGCATCGCGCGCTTGCTCGGCACGGCGGACGTCGCTGGACTTGACCGCGCCCTTGAAGTCGGCGAACTGCCGTTCGAGGTTCGCGACGAGACCAGGGCTCTTCGCTCGCGCCGGCGTCTCGAGCGGCTCGAACGCGATGTACGCGTCGAAGGCGCGGTCTCCGGCATCGGCGGTCCGACCGGCGCGCGCCGCGGCCAGCGCCTCGTCCAGCAGCGACATTACTTCGCGCGACGCGGCAACGCCGTCCCTCTCACCCCGGACGCCGTTGGCCGCGCTCCGATTCGCCGGCTGCTTTCCGGCGAGCGTACGGACGTAGGCGACCATCGTCGCGAGCTCGGCGTCGGTGAGGTCACGCGCAGGAGGCATCGCCGTGCCCGGCGCGCCGCCGCGAATGACCCCGGCGATCTCCGCATCGCT
>Ga0105249_10000198_pt1 | contig 68849 bp, 33 predicted proteins | sample KBSS44metaG_FD_81522 | JGI IMG/M metagenome (GOLD analysis project Ga0105249, IMG submission 81522) | Switchgrass rhizosphere microbial communities from Kellogg Biological Station, Michigan, USA - KBS S4-4 metaG | ecosystem: Host-associated > Plants > Roots > Rhizosphere > Soil | place... | reverse complement strand
TTGACGGGGTCTGCAATCTTTGCAACAGCAGTGTTCAGTTTATTATTAAACATGATAAGAAAAAACAATTCCGCTTTGCATCCTTACAAGGGAATTATGGCCAGGCATTTTTAAAAAAACACAACCTGCCTGCTGATAATTTTAATTCGTTTATTTTATTGGAAGGCGATAAAGTTTATAACCGAAGTGAAGGCGCTTTAAGAATGCTGAAACATTTAGGTGGAAGATGGAGCTTGTTTTACGCCTTTATAATATTGCCAAAATTTATCAGGGACAATGTTTATAATTGGGTTGCCCGTAACCGTTATAAATGGTTTGGCAAAAGAGAAGAATGCATGATACCAACACCGGATCTGAAAGAAAGATTTTTAGATTGATCTATTTATTTATGAAGATTACTCAAGTTAATCTGAGATTTTGCCTTTCATTAAAAGGTTTCCAGGTAATTCTTTCAAACGGACATGAAGTAGAAGTGGCACGAAGAAAAAAAGGCCTGTTTTGCTAAGATGAAAGAGTATTATAAGTTCTGATTGGCAACAGGTAATAGACAATTAACAAATTGCCTATTGCCTATTGCTTATTGTCTATTGTAATTTCACCTTTCATATAAAACACACATTGCCCCGCCATTGTTACACGGTCACCCCACATACCGCAATGCAGTTCACCACCACGTTCCGAAACCTGTAAAGCATACAGCTTCTTCTTACCTAATTTTTCTGACCAAAATGGAATGAGCTGGGAATGTGAAGAGCCTGTAACGGGATCTTCATCAACACCCGCTGTAGGTGCGAAGAACCGGGATACAAAATCAACCTCTCCTTTACCTGGTGCAGTAATAATAACTTTTTCTCCTATTGATTTTAATAATGTGAAATCCGGTTTACAATTTCTGACTTCTTTTTCATTTTGCAATTCAACAAGCAGGTCACGATACTTATAGACACCCACCATTTCATCAACGCCTAACGCTTTTTGCAGATCAGGATGATACTCCTCTAATTTTTCAGGAGGCCATGAAGGAAAATCCATACGGAATACATCGCCATTATTTTCTATCTCCAGTTTCCCGCTTTTGGAATGAAACACAATTTTTGGCTTTTTAAATCCCAGGAAATTATACAATACAAAGGCAGATGCTAAGGTCGCATGCCCGCATAAATTAATTTCAACAGCAGGCGTAAACCAACGAATATCATAATCGATACCTTTTTGGGGTGAAGGAACAAAGAAAACCGTCTCGCTAAGATTATTCTCCAAAGCGATCTGTTGCATCAGCTTATCATCGATCCATTTTTCTAAGGATATTACCGCAGCGGGGTTACCGGAAAAAAGTTTGTTGGTGAAGGCATCGACCTGGTACAATGTAAAATTCATAAAATACACGATTGTATTTTCATTAATTAAATTCGGTGCTACTAATAGTTGGTGTGAATTCTACAGGATATAAAATTATTCTTTCATCATTTCGGCGATCACTGTTTCAATTTCCTCGGCATTGGGCTTGCTAAAATAATCTCCATCACTTCCATAGGACGGGCGGTGTGCTTTGGCGGTAATTGTCCGGGGCGCAACATCCAGGAACCGGTAGCCTCCCTGCTCTTCCATTACTTTATTGAACATATACCCGGCGGCACCACCCGGTACATCTTCATCGACGAAAACTATTCTGTTTGTTTTTTTCAAGGATGCAAGGATCGTATGATGAATATCGAAAGGTAGTAAAGTTTGTACATCTACGATCTCGCAACTGATCCCTAATTTATCCAGGGTATCAGCTGCTTCCTGGACGATGCGCAGTGTTGAACCATATGAAACAACTGTTACATCTGTTCCTTCTTTTATGATCTCCGGTATTCCTAATGGGACTGTGAATGCAGCAAGGTTAGAAGGTAGTTTTTCCTTTAGCCGGTAGCCATTTAAACACTCAACCATTAATGCAGGATCATTTCCTTTCAGTAATGTATTGTACATACCTGCTGCCTGCGTCATGCTGCGCGGAACACAAACATACATACCCCTTAATGCACTTAACACCATTCCCATTGGGGAGCCACTATGCCAGATCCCTTCAAGCCTGTGCCCTCTTGTTCTTACAATTAAAGGACAGCTTTGTTTTCCTTTTGTACGGAAGTGTAATGTTGCAGCATCATCACTTAAAGGTTGTAATCCATATAATAAATAATCGATGTATTGAATTTCAGCGATGGGTCTTAATCCACGGAATGCAAGACCAATGCCCTGTCCCATGATCGTCAATTCACGAATGCCGGTGTCGAAGATCCTGTCCTTACCATATTTAGCCTGCAATCCGCTGAATCCCTGGTTCACATCACCAATATAACCGACATCTTCGCCAAAAGCTATCACTTTCGGATTGTTTGCAAATAGCTGATCAAAATATTTATTTAATATTTCGTATCCGTTGACCAGCGGTGCATTTGCATCGTACTGAACTTTTATCTCTTCAACATTCAAGGCGCTTTTTGCACCTTCATTATATAAACAGGAGTTATATAAAGACTTGCTTTCGCTTAACAGATCATGGTAATAATCTTTTGTCCAGTAAGCCGCATCATTTTCACCTGCAATATCAATCGCGTCCTTCAACGTTTTCATTACATCTTTTCGCAAAGGTTCCCGGTTAGATGATAAGTCCTTTGAAATTTTTTGTAATGCTCCTGCTTTTGAGGGTAACGAACTGATCATCGACTGAATAAGATCAACTGTTCTTGAAACCTGGTTTTTTATCGGAGCTAAAAATTTTTCCCATGCTTTATTTTTTCCTTCTCTTACAGTTTTTTTTGCTTCTGTTTCCAGTGCGCTTATTTCATCTTCAGCGGCCAGGTCATTTGCAAGTATCCATTCACGCATCTTTTTATTACCATCAAACTCACGTTCCCATTCCAGCCGCTCAGGCGTTTTATATCTTTCATGACTGCCCGAAGTAGAATGACCCTGTGGCTGCGTTATTTCTTCTACATGAAAAACACAAGGGATGTGCTGTTCTCTTGCTATTCGTATTCCTTCCTCAAATGCTTCGCACATTCCTGCATAATCCCATCCTCTTACTTTGTAGATATTTAATCCATTTGTTTCGTCCTGCTTTTGAAACCCCTGCAATATATCAGAAATAGAACCTTTGGTCGTTTGAAATTTTTTAGGAACAGATATGCCGTAACCATCATCCCATACAAAAATGCAAAGAGGGATCTGTAAAACACCGGCTGCATTCACCGTTTCCCAAAAATGCCCTTCACTTGTTGATGCATCACCAATGGTAGTAAAACAAACCTCGTTTCCATTATCTGAAAGATTACTGAATTGCTTTAGCGCAGCATTTGACCTGAATAATTTTGATGCAAAGCCTAATCCAATTGAGCGCGGCACCTGGCCTGCCGTAGGAGCCAGGTCGGCAATATTATTTTTGATGTTTACCAGGTCGGCCCATTCACCGTTTTCGCCGGTATTCGGTGTTGCAAAATGCGCATTCATCTGCCGGCCGGCGCTAAAAGGGTCATTATTAATATCAGGATCAGAATAAAGTTGAGCAAAGTATTGCTCCACACTGGCCAGGCCGATCGCAAAAGCGAAGGTTTGGTCTCTGTAATAGCCGCTTCGGAAATCCCCGTTTTTAAAAAACCGGGCCATTGCCACTTGTGCTACTTCTTTCCCATCTCCAAAAATCCCGAATTTAGCCTTGCCTGTCAGCACCTCCTTTCGTCCTAAAAGACTGGTTTCCCGGCTTATGCAGGCTATGCGGTAATCATTAAGTATTTGCTGCCGAAAAAGATCGAACGATAATTTTTCCTGGGCTGATATGGAAGCAATTCCTAATTCAGGCATGGGGCAAATATAAAGGAATAGGTTTCATAAATAATTTGATTATTTCCCCAGTTTGAGTGCAACCACTATTGGGTTATTGCCATCTTTGCTTTAATTTTGAAAACTTTTCAAAAAATCCCCAATGAAACAATTACTTATTCTTCTTAGTTTTTCTTTTATTGGTTTTGCAGCCGGTGCGCAAACATCCAATGATGGTCATAACCACGATGCGACTACCACTCCTGCTAATGCTGTAAAAAGTGACGTATTAAAGCTGATCCAAACAGAGCATAATTTTGGAAAGGTCCCGCAAGGCAAACCCGTGTATTTTAATTTTGAAGTTGTAAACACGAGCCAGGAGCCTTTAAAATTGGAAAATGTACAAGCAAGTTGTGGTTGTACCACTCCTGAATGGAGTCACGAAGCAATTGCCCCCGGTGCTACTTCAATTATTAAAGTTGGTTTTAATGCAGCAGCAACCGGTCCTTTTGATAAATTTATTACAATAACCTACGCAGGTGCAAATATGAAACAATTAAGAATTTCAGGTGAGGTATGGAAAGCTCCTGAAGGTTCTGCTCCTGTTAACGCTTCTGTTGATTTTCTTAAAAAACAAAATCTATAATTTTTAAAAATAATAACCGTCATGAAAAAGTTACTAATCGCATCAGCTGCTCTTATTTTTAGTGTCGCTTTATCTGCCCAGGAAAAATTTACTGATCATGTGAAGTTCAAAGTAGAAGAACATGATTTTGGAAAAATAAAACAAGGAGTTCCTGTTACGTACGATTTTGCAATTACAAATGTTGGCAAAACACAGGTTGTGATCGAAAGCGCTACTGCAAGTTGCGGTTGTACTACCCCGGTAAAACCTGAACAACCCATTGCTCCGGGTGAAGCAAATAAAATAACTGCTGGCTTTAATGCTGCAGCTCCCGGTCCATTTACAAAGCCAATTACAGTGAAGATCGCAGGTGTAGATGAAACTAAAGTGATCATGATCAAAGGTGAAGTGCTTTCCGCCGCTGACTATGATGCTTATGTAAAAACGAAAGGAAAAGAAAAAGATACAAAAGATAACAAGCCCAATAATTAATAATTAAAATTAATTGCTCTAACAGGATCCCGGCCGCAGCGCCGGGATTTTTTATATTCAACTCTTTTCTAAATTTCTTTTTTAACTAAATAGCCCAATTTACCTTTGCAGGATGCTAACAATTTCAAACCGCGGCCAGCAAATGCCGGCTTCTCCCATTCGCAAACTGGTTCCTTATGCTGAAGCTGCAAAAAAGAAAGGCATAAAAGTTTATCATTTAAATATCGGCCAGCCTGATATTGAAACACCTCCGCCCATACTTGACGCTGTAAAGAATGCAGATATAAAAGTGCTGGAATACAGTCATAGTGCCGGTAATGAAAGCTATCGCCGTAAACTGGTTCAGTATTATAAAAAAGTGGGGATTGATGTTACACATGAACAGATCCTTATTACTACCGGTGGCAGCGAAGCAATTCTATTTGGTTTTTTCTGTTGCCTCAATCCCGGTGATGAAGTGATAATACCTGAACCGTTTTATGCGAACTATAATGGCTTTGCCTGTGCAGCAGGCGTAAATGTTGTTCCTATCACTTCATATATCGATACTGGTTTTGCATTACCACCGATCGAAGATTTTGAAAAAGTAATTACATCCAAAACAAAGGCTGTTATTATCTGCAGTCCTAACAACCCAACAGGTTATTTATATAGCAGGGAAGAAATGGAAGCATTGAAAAAAATTTGCATCAAACATAACCTGTACCTGTTTAGTGATGAGGCTTACCGGGAGTTTTGCTATCCCCCGGCAGGCGGACACAGTGACGGAAAATATGTAAGTGCCATGCATTTGGAGGGCTTGGAACAACATGTTGTATTGATGGATACAATCAGTAAACGGTATAGTGCATGCGGTGCAAGATTGGGAGCATTGGTAACAAAGAATAAAGATGTTTATAATACCGCTATGAAATTTGCACAGGCCAGGTTAAGTCCGCCGGGTCTTGCACAGATCATGGGTGAGGCAGCCGTTGATCTTCCCGATTCTTACTTTGATACACCTAAAGCTGAATACCTTTCCCGCCGGGATCTGGTGATCAGCCGTCTCAATAAAATGCCGGGGGTCTATTGTCCCACTCCCGGTGGCGCATTTTATGCAATTGCAAGATTGCCTATCGATGATTGCGATAAATTCTGCCAATGGCTGCTCGAAGAGTTTTCATATAATAAACAAACAGTAATGCTGGCGCCGGCAACCGGCTTTTATGGTACAGAGGGCCTGGGAAAAAATGAGGTCAGGCTGGCTTATGTTTTAAATAAGGACTCTTTGAATGCCGCGATGGATTGCCTGGAGAAGGCATTGGAAAAATACCCCGGAAAAGTAGAAATAAAAGATACAGCTAAAGCCTTTGCTTAAAGAGGCAATACCAGTTTTGATTTTTCATTGAATAAATTCTTCAAAAAATCTTTATTCAATTCTGAGAATTTTACTGGAGGATCCGGCTCTATTGAATATTCATTCAGTATAAGCTGCCACCATCCTACGTTTTTCCATTTACCTAATTTATATCCCACATTTTCATAGGTTGCAAAATATTTAAATCCGCAATGCTCATGAAACTTAACACTTCTGTCATTAGGCAAATTAATAACGGCATAAACATTTCTGTATCCCTGTCTTTTCAAAATATCAAATAAAGATTCATACAATGCTTTACCGGCTTTTTGTTTCAAAAAATCATTATGAATATAAATTGAGCTTTCTACACACCATTGATAGCCTGTTCTTTCCCGGTACTTAGCTCCGTATGCATATCCTGCGATCACACCATTCACTTCGCAAACCAGCCAGGGCCAATGAACCAGGTAATCAGCTATCCTTTTTTGAAAATCCTCCAGGGACGGCACGTCAATTTCAAAAGTGAAGGAAGTATCAGTAATATAAGGAGTATAAATCGCAAGAATTCCTTCTGCATCGTCAATTGTCGCCAGGCGGATAGAGATCATTTAAAATTGAATTAGCCGGCGAAAATAGTAAAACTATTTAAGGAACGGCTACCACAATCTCTTCCCCTGGTAATAATCCAGGATCTTTGTTCTGAGTACATAATCATATTTAGCAGTTATCAAATTGATATTCGCCCGGTCAAGATTATTCTTAGCGGTTAAATAATCGATTGAATTTCCCACGCCGGAATTAAAACGGATCTCTGCTGCCCGGAATGATTCAGTAAATGCATCGACCTGTTCCACTAATGTTTTATGCCGGTCAGAAGCAGTATTCATATTGATATAGGCTTGCTCTATCGATTGCTGCAATTGTGTTTTAGTTGTTTTAGCGATGAATTCATTATTCTTTAAAGTGATCTGCGCTTGTTTGATCCTGTTCCGCTGAAACAGGGAATTAAAAATCGGCACATTTAAATTAATACCAACCGATGAAAAAAGATTATTGTTCAATTGTTTTCCGTAGCCTATTTTTTCCGAATTGAAAGAATTCGTTCTTTTAAATACATTGTATTGTGTTGTTCCTATCGTTATATAATCAGTAGAAGCAACATCAGAACTGCCTAAAAGAATATCCTGTTTCGCTGCACTCGAATAATTTGTATTCACATTCGCTCCAAAGCTTAACGTAGGGAATAATTGTCCCCTGGCCACCTTAATTGCTTTTTCTGCACTTTGTGTTCTAAAGTCAACAGCCCTGACCTGTGCAAATTGTTGTAATGCGGTTTGATAAATATTACCTGGCGTCTCCTCATATCTCCCGGCAAACGAGGTCGCATCTAATCTTTCCAGTTTCATAGCAGGATCAAAGGGAATATTCATCAATCGGCTCAGGCTCAGTTTAGCTGACTCCAAAGTATTTTTTGCATTGATGATCCCTAATTGATCGTTTGCATATTGTCCTTTTAAATCTGATAACAGCGAAGGAGCGATGGCTTCTTCTTTATTTAATATTTCCAGTCTCTCTACCTGCTTCCGGCTTAGCTCGGCCTGGTTTGTACTTTGGGCCAGTATATCCTCACTGCTCAATACCTGCAGGTAAGCCAGGATGATATTGAGAGTAAGATTATCCTTTGCCTGTTGCCAATCCATCTTTGATGCTTCGTATGTTAATTTGGTTTGTTTAACTGTATTTTGCAATGACAGCCCGTTAAATAGTACGACCCCGGTGCTTAATCCATAGTTTGCATAATTGACATTTTCATTAATGTACGAGTTTGTGAACGGATCGATACTGCGTCCCTGGTTGATACCATGACTGGCTGTACCATTCAGATCGGGCAGGCGATTCAACTTAGCTTGTTTCCAATTTATTTGATCAGATTGCATTTGCAGGTCGCTTTGGAGCACATCTAAATTGTTTGCTATTCCCGTTTCAACGCATTGCTGTAATGTCAAAAGAGGGCCGGGTTTATCCTGCGAATCAGCATTGAAACAGATAATTCCTGCGAAAAAGCAGGAAGCGAAAAGTCTTTTCATATTATTTAATTTGATAAAATATATCCGATACTATCATTTTGTGATCATACCATCAAGCAGGTGAATGACCCTGGAACCATAAGAGGCATTCTTTTCCGAATGTGTTACTTGTATAATTGTTACTCCTTCATCATTCAATTGCTTAAATAAGGTCATGATCTCTTCACCTTGTTTTGAATTCAAATTTCCTGTAGGCTCATCTGCCAATAATAATTTTGGTTTTGATATCAATGCTCTTGCTATGCCGACCAGCTGCTGTTGTCCTCCCGAAAGCTGTGTTGGGAACAAATCTTTTTTACCGACAATATTAAAACGATCAAGCATATCAGCTACCATCGCTTTTCTTTCTGATGATTTCACATCCTGGTAGATCAATGGCGTTTCAATATTTTCATAAACAGTCAATTCATCAATGAGATGATAAGCCTGGAATACAAAACCAATATATTGTTTGTATAAAGAGGAACGTTGCTTTTCCTTTAGCTTATGAACCGACTCATGTAAAAAGTGATATTCACCTTCATTAAATTCATCCAGCATACCGATCACATTCAGCAATGTTGATTTACCGGAACCGGACGGCCCCATGATGGAGATAAAATCACCTTCTTTTACCGAAAGATCAACATCCTTTAATAAAAAAGTCCTGTTGTTTCCTGTGTTCACCCATTTGTAAATTCCTTTTAATTCGAGCATAATTTTATTTTTATTCTGTTCTTAAACTTTTTACCGGGTTTACGGAAGCACTCCTGATGACCTGCACACATATTGTAGCAATCGTAATCATAAAAATCATTAGCAGGAAAAAAATCATTAATGAAATATTTAGTTTATCATGAAAAATAAACAAGCTTTCAAACATTTTTCCGGTGATATAGCTAATAGGAAGTGCAATTGTTCCCGCAAGAAGAAGCAGCTTGATATAACTCCACGAGATGAGATTGACAATTTGCGAAACCGAGGCGCCTACCACTTTGCGTATACCAATTTCTTTAATTCGTTTTTCTGTGCTGTACGTTACCATCCCGAACAATCCCATCAAAGTAATTGCAAAAATGATAAAAGCAAGAAGGAACATAAATTTCATATCCTCTTTTGGAAAATACCTGTTGTACATATCTTTTTCGTACCAGCCTCCCACCATTGCATCATGGGGATATATTTTTTTCCATATATCTTCCATGTCATCTTTAAATGCATTTTCCGAAACCACGGATTTGGTTTTTATGGATAATACATGAAACTGTGATGGGTTATACTGCATAATTATGGGTTGTACTTCAAACTGGTAATTAGCATAACAAAAATCCTTCAGCACACCGGCGATTCTTAATTCATCATTATTATTTAAAATCAAAGTTTTGCCAATTGCATCCTGTGCATTACCTAATCTTAAATTTTTGATGGTCTTTTCGTTTACTAAAATAAAATTACCTGCTGAATCTGAAGTTGACGTGGGAAGATTAGTGCCGGCAATTATGTTAAGCTTCATATTATCTATAAAATAATTATCGGCCGCAAAATAATAGGCGAGAGAATTCTCATCAATCTTATTCACTTTTACTGCATATGCTGCTGCATTTGAACCAAAGGGTATAGAAACCAGCCCTGCCTGCTCTACACTTTTATTTTTCAGTATTTCATTTATCAGCAAGCGGCTGTTTCCTTCGTTCAAAGTAATATTATAGATATTTTTCCTATTGTAGTTCTCATTCTCAGTCGCCATATATTTAAACTGGCTGTACAAATGACCCATAAAAAATATATAACACATCGAAACGACAAGTTGAATGACCACAAGTGTTTTTCGCAAATTTAATTTTCCAAACGAAGCCGGACTTGCAATACCCTTTAGCACTTTCACGGGCTGAAAACCCGATAAGATCCAGGCAGGAAAAATGCCTGCTACAACCCCGGTGAAAATGGTAAAAACAAAATATATGAGCCACAAAATATATTTGTTATCTACCTCCCAACTGATCCAGTTAATATTCAATGAGTTTTTTATGATGCTCATAAAAACAGCGCCTAATCCTAAAGCAAACATGGCAATTACAATTGCTTCGATTATAAACTGCCATACCAATTGTATACGGAAAGCACCGGCTACTTTTCTTATTCCAACTTCTTTTGCCCGGCCTAATGAACGTGCAAGGGTCAGGTTGGTATAATTAAATCCCGCTAACAGGATAATCGCAATGGCAAAAAAGAAATTAAAATAAAAGTCAGAAATGCTTTCAACGTATGGATTATTCCGGAGTTTATCATAAGCAGGAGAAATATCTTTAAATGCCTGTGGCTTGAACTGATGTGTTTTTTTTGTGTCTGTAATTTCAGCACTGGTCTTTGTTGAAATATCACTTAAGACAGCAGTCAAAGAACTTGCTTGTACATTTTCTTTAAGCTTAATGAAAGTAAAAGTTTCATATTCGGCCCATCCTTTACTATCAGTTACCTGCTTATGAAAATTTAAATACGTAGCCATGGAGACCATCACATCGCTTCTGAATTGTGTACCCCGTTTGAATGGCTTTAGTATACCGGTAATTTTAAACCCGCCATAGGTAGTGTGGGTTAATATTTTTCCAATAGGATCTGCTTTTCCAAAGAATAATTCTGCCTTTTCGCTGGTAATTACAAGTTCATTGGGTGCTACAGGTAAGGTGCCTTTGTCCAAAGCAAAATTAAATATTTCAAAAAAAGAAGGTTCTACATAAATGGTATTTACATTCAGGGTTTTTAGCCTGTTATTTAATTCCCAATTATAGTCCCTGACTATTCTGGTTACTTTTTCTACAGATGGATAATCATTTAATTTATCCGCTAATAAAAAAGGCGTGGTGGCATACTTTGCAAAGCTCCCATTTACCGGTTTCTCGATAGTGGTCACCCTGTAAATTCTATCCCTATCCTTATGAAAATTATCCAACTCATACGCATTCTGCACCTGTATAAGCGACATTAATGAAAAGGGTATGGCCAGACCAAGCCCCACAATATTAATGAAAGAAAAAAGTTTACTCTTCCAGAGATTGCGCCATGCTATGATAAAATAACTTCTGATCATTATCTGTTGTTTATTCTGTTCCTAATTTATAAGGGAAAATATTTTGTTGCGGCCGAAACTACTAAATGCTGACAGAAGATAATTTTTGAACATGGCTATTTTATTGCTGCACTAATTACCCAACACCTGTGCCAATGGCAAAAGCCCCTGCTACACAGAGTTTCATAGATGGTATAAGGTTACAGGTGTACGAAAACGGACAGTTTACGTACATTTTCGTACACAGTCTATTCCGTTCGCAATGATTTCACCGGGTTTGCAATTCCTGCTTTTACAGCCTGGAAACCGATGGTAATAAATGCGATCAAAAGAGCCAATGAGCCTGCAGCAATAAATATCCACCAGCCAATAGATATTCGATAAGCAAAATCCTGCAACCATTTATTCATAAAATACCATGCAAGCGGTGCAGCTATGATCAAAGCAATGATCACCAGTTTTAAAAAATCTTTGGATAATAATTTTACAATGCCTGGCAATGAAGCCCCGAGTACTTTTCGAATACCAATCTCTTTGGTTCTGTTAACAGCGGATAGAGCGGCCAAACCAAACAGTCCCAAGCAGGCAAGAAAAACAGAGATCCCGCCTGCCCATCCAATGATGCTGCTCCATTTTCTTTCTGATTTATAAAAATTATCCAGGCTTTCATCCAAAAAATTATATTTAAATGGAAGATCAGCAACAACACTTGTCCATGCTTTATTCATGGCGCTTAATGCGGGAGCAGGATTGCCTGGTTTTATGCGTACAAAAAATTTATAGGGCGCATAGTCAGCAAACTGGTGAAACATCTGCGGCATTATTTTTTCCTTCAAAGGGCGATAGTTGAAATTCTTTACTACACCTATAACAACAGGTGTTTTTGTTTCCATATATCCTTTGATCTGTTGCCCAACAACATTATCAATCGTCCATCCGAAATCGTTCATCATTGCTTCATTGACTATTACTGAAGTAACAGTGTCATCAGCAATCTTTGGATCAAAATTTCTTCCGGCAAGTAATTGCATTCTCATCAGCGGAATATAATCTGGATCGATAAAATATTCAAATACGTCTTTATGCGTCCCATTATATTCAAAGCCTGAGCGACTCCATCCGGTTTCTTCTCCTAAACCCAACTCTGCACTTGCAATTCCTGCAATATCTGTTCGTGAAGCCAGTGATTGTTTAAATAAAGGATATATCTCCTTTGTCTTTGTATCACTTGCATCCACCATAACAATGTTCTCTTTATTGAATCCTGGGTATTTGCTGCTCATATATTTTGTTTGCTGTAAAATGATCATGGTACAAATGATCAATCCAATGGATAGAGCAAACTGGACAGTAACTTATGATTTTGTAAAAATATTTGAACCGTTCACTCTTATTTTACTTTTCAATACTTCAATGGGTCTGAAGCCCGACAGGATCAATGCTGGATAAATGCCCGCAAGTAAACCAACCAATAATGTTAATCCAGCCAGCATCCATACCATTTCCGGATATAGAGATAAAGAGAATTGGAGTTCTCTGCCGGAGAGCCGGTTGAAATAGGGTAGTAAAAATTTAGCAAGCAATAAACCCAATGCAGCAGATAAAATGCTAAGCAGGATCGCTTCTGACAGGAACTGCATTGCCAATTGCTTTCTTTCTCCTCCTATTACTTTTCTTACTCCTACTTCTTTGGCTCTGCGTGCCGAACGGCCGATTGCCAGTGTAGTGAAGTTGATACAGGCAATTAGCAACACACCAGCAGCAATGCTTAACAATATCCAGATCGTTTTTGGATCTACCTGTAAGATAGAACCTCCAAAGATCTTTGTATCTGTATGACCGGCTTTCAGGGATTGCAATCCAAATCTCACTGGCGGTTGAGTGCCTTCCCATTTAAATCCTGATTCTCTTAACTCCTTTTCTTCATCCGGATAATATTTGTGTCTGAACGCAGCTAATTTTTGAACATCATTCATCAACCCGCTTCCTTCATTTAACTGAACATAGGTTTGATAGGCCGACCTGTTCCAGTTATTCACTCCTCTTTTTGCGCCACTGGTGGTTTCCAGGAAATTAAAATTACCCAGCAATTCAAATGGAATGGAAGAGTTAGCGGGAACATTTTCAGCAATGGCACTTACTGTAAAAGGAACAAATGCATCATCGATCTTTATCTCAATTGTACGGCCCATCGCATTATCCATTCCAAAAAGCTCCTTTGCCTTTGATCTTGTAATAACAATATTGTTCAGGTCCTTCAAGGCTCCTTGTGCTGTACCATACTTCAATGGAAAAGTAAAAACAGAAAAAAAGGAAGGATCAGTATAAGAAACCCGGGCACTTCTTACATTGCCGTCAACTTTTACAAAGCTTTCTCTCCAGCCATCATGGAGACGAACATAATCTTTTATATCGGGCAAATCCGTTTTCATTGCAGGTCCCAAAGGCGATGGCATGTAAACATCTCCCTCCGCATTCTGCCCATTCATGGCTTCTGTCCAACGATATACACGATAAATATTATCCGCATTTTTATGAAACCGGTCAAAGCTGAACTCATTTACGGAGTACAAAAGAAATAAAGCAAAACAAGCAAGACCAATGGACAAGCCGGAAATGTTAATGAATGAAAGAACCTTCTGGCGACCCAGGTTGCGCAACGCAATCTTGAAATAATGTTTTATCATACACTTAGTTTTATTCTGTTCGTAATGATTTTACCGGGTTTGCAATCGCAGCACTGATCGCCTGGAAGCTGATCGTTACCAGCGTTATTAATAATGTACCCAACGCAGCCAAAAGAAATACTGTCCAGTCAATATTTATTCGATAAGCAAAATCCTCCAGCCATTTGTTCATAAAATACCAGGCAACAGGAAATGCTATGATCATCGACACCAATGTCAGCTTCAAAAAATCTTTTGACAGTAGCACCACCACGCTTTGTACCGAAGCGCCTAAAACTTTTCTCACGCCGATTTCTTTTGTTCTTCTTTCCGCCATGAAGGCACTTAGTCCAAACAAACCGAGACATGCTATAAAAATGGAAAGACCCGCAAATATGCCGAAGATGCTGCCCAACCTTTGCTCGGAACGATATTGTGCATCAAACTCTGCATCCAAAAAATTATAATCGAAAGGTTCGGCAGAAACAAAACTTTTCCATTTGCTTTCCATTTGGCTGACCAACCGGGGAAGCTCAGGCGATTTTATTTTTGCTACAATATTGGCAGCACCCCGATCATAGGTTTTGGATGAAATATGAAACAGTGCAAATGGTATCATTGCAGCCTGCAGCGACTGTACATTAAAATCTTTCACGACCCCGATCACTTTGAAACGAACATTGTTGCCCCCGGGATATTCCAGCCATTTCCCTACCGGGTTCTTCCATCCTATTTGCTTCACCGCTTCTTCATTCAGAACAACAGAAGCGGAATCAAAAAAATCTTTAGAGAAACCTCTTCCCTGTAATACTTTAATGTTCAATGTCGGTATAAATGCATCGTCTACCATAAACGAATTCAGGTTGATCTCTTTCATGGTTTCTTCATTTCCTTCCGGCTCCGGTACATAGGAATCACCAAACACAGTTCCCGAAGGAATGCTTGTTGTAATAGCAGCACTGACAACACCGGGCATTTGGCTGATGGTTTGACGAAAGCTTTCTTCACTTTGACCTAACCGGCCGGTCGATGAAATAACTAAAACATTTTCTTTATCAAAGCCAAGATCAGTATTACGGAAAAATTTAAGCTGTTTCAAAACAATCAGCGTCCCTACGATCATGACAGTTGAAATGGTGAATTGAAAAACAACCAATCCATTTCTTATCAATAGATTTTTTTTACTCCCTGCCAAAAGGTTCTTTCCTTTTAATACCAGCACAGGTTTAAATGAAGTGAGATAAAATGCAGGATAGCTGCCGGCCAATAACCCGACAACGAGTGTTAAAATCACTAATGAAATCCAAATAGCAGGTGTGAATGCAGTTTGAAAACTGATAGGCTCATCAACAATAGCTGAAAACCCTTTTAATAACAACATTACGAGTGCCACGGCAAATACAGAAGAAATAAAACTGTATAAAAATGCTTCTGACAGGAACTGCCTGATCAATTGAGTTTTTGTAGAACCTGTCACTTTACGTATTCCAACCTCTTTAGCCCTGTTGGAAGCTCTTGCTGTAGAAAGATTCATAAAGTTGATACAAGCAAGCAGGATTATAAATAATGCAATACTGCCAAAGATGTAAACGTATTTGATATTACTGATGTGACTGATCCAGGGCATGCCTATCGCCGCTGAACGCAGGTGCACATCCGTAAGTGGCATTAAATGAAAATCCCATTTGCCCCCGCTCTTAATGAATTCATCAAACGGTTTACCAATACGTTTGAACCCATTTGCCGCCTGCACTCTTACTACTGCGGGAAATTTTGCTTCCACTGCCCGGATGCCGTCTTTATCCGTTCGCACATTGCTTTTTAATTTCACATAGCATACCATTTGCTGCCATACCCAGCTCCAGCTAAATCTTTTTACAACCGGGAAATCAGCAACATGAGTAAGAAAATCAAACTGGATAGAAGACTGTGAAGGAATATTTTTTAAAACAGCTGTAACCGCAAATGGTCTTTTTGCCTGGGTCATCAACATTGTTTTTCCAATTGCTCTTTCATTTCCAAAATATTTTTTTGCCATGCTCTCCGTTATCACAACCGAACCCGGTTTCATCAAAGCAGTGGCTGCATCACCTTCGGCCATTTTAAAATCGAAGAGTTGCAAAAAGTTGGAATCAACAGCAAGAACATTCTTTTCAGTAAAAAATTTTTCTGCCGCGTTATTTTCATCGTAGCGAACAACGACATCACCCGGTTTATAAAACCGGGTATAGCTTTCTATTTCCGGGATATTGCTGGTCAATGCGGCTCCGACAGGCGGAGGAGTATTGCCTGCCCAGAATTCCTGGCTATTCATATTTCCATTGAGCACTACCTGGAAAATGCGCCCCGAATCTTTGTGAAACCTGTCGTAGCTCAATTCATTTCGAATAAAAATCACGATCAGTAAAGCACAGGCAATACCGATACTCAAGCCGGAAATATTGATGAAGCTGGTTGTCTTATTTCGCAGGATGTTTCTCCATGCGGTTTTGAAATAGTTGTTTATCATGGCATTTTTTTTTATGAGTGATCAGTGATGAGTAAAATGAACTCATCACTCATTATTCATTCTGTTCTCAAGCTATTGACCGGGTTGGCAATAGCCGCCCTGATCGCCTGGAAGCTGATCGTGAACAAGGCGACAAACGTGGCCGCTAAAGCAGCTACCACAAATACCAGCCAGCCCATTGTGATCTTGTATTCAAAATTCTGTAACCATTTGTGCATACCCCACCAGGCCACCGGGAATGCAATAACGGCAGCAATCAATACTAATTTTAAAAAGTCTTTTGATAACATTGTAACGACATTACCTACACTAGCCCCTAATACTTTTCTTATGCTGATCTCTCTTGTTCGTTGTTGCGTGGTATACGCAGCCAATCCCAATAACCCGATGCAGGCAATAAAAATGGCCAGGGAAGAAAATATAGTAAAGATCCTTTGCATCGTTTGTTCACTATGATATTGCCTGGCCAATGTCTGGTCAAGAAATGTATAATGGAAGGGTTGATTCTTTACAAATTTTTTCCAGGTGCCTTCAATCTGGGCCACAGCCGTTTTAAAGTCTGCTGCCTTGATCCGCAATGCAGTTGTGTTCCCTACTTCCCCGAATCTAGCTGAATAGTTGATAAATAATGGTGCAATTTTTTGATGCAGGGATTGAAAGTGAAAATCTTTTACAATACCGATCACCGTATAAATATAAGTGACTCCCCCACGGCCATTTAAAAAAGGATCAGGGCTTGTGAGTCTTGCACCAATTGGGTTTTTCAGCTTCAATTCAGCAACTGCCTTTTCATTCAGTATAATACCCAATGTATCTGTCGAAAAATCTTTTGAGAAAAATCTTCCTTCTTTTAATTCCAGTCCTAAAACCTTTGCATATGAATCATCAACAAATATTCCCCTGCCGGTCAGTTGTTCTTTGGAACCGACTTCTGTATAGCTGACCCCAAAAAAGTTTTGCTGTCCCGGCATTGCACTCGTGCCGCTTACTGATTCAACACCTGCTATTTTTCCCAGTTCAGTTTTAAATGCTCTTGATTGCTGATCTAACAGGTCAGTTCGTTCTACGATTATCACATGATCTTTTCTAAACCCTATTTTCTCTCCCAGCATATAACTCATCTGCCGGTTAACCATGATCGTACTTACGATCAATACTACTGAGATAAAAAATTGAAAACCAACGAGACCGTTACGCAAAATCAAACCATATTTCTGCGATTTAAACCTGCCCTTTAACACAAGGATAGGTTTGAAAGATGATAACACAAAGGCCGGATATAAACCAGCTAATAACCCGATGAGAATTGCAAAAGCGAGTATCAATAAAATATTTAGGGGCTGAAAAAAATAAACTATAGTTAACGACTTACCTGATACCTGGTTGAATAAAGGCAGCAATAGAGCAATTAGTCCGAATGCGACAAGGATGCTGATAAAGCATATCACGATAGACTCAAGTAAAAATTGTCCGATAAGGGCTTTACGTTCTGATCCAAATGTTTTCCGTATCCCGACTTCTCTTGCACGTTCCACTGACCGAGCTGTTGAAAGATTAATAAAATTTATACATGCAAGAACTAAAATGAAGATGGCAACTACGGTGAAGATATAAACAGCTTTAAAACTCCCATTGGTGCCCAACTCCGCTTCCATGTTCGAAATAAGATGTATCCTTTGCAAAGGCTGGAGATGATAGTGATAACCATTTCCATCCTTAATGAACTGATCCATACTCTGACCAAATCGTTTTTCAATATCACCCGCAACGTATTTTTTTATGATCAATGGGAATTTGGCTTCCAATGCATCAGCAGATGCACCAGGATTCAATAAGAAATAAGTATGTACTGAGAAATTGATATAATTGAGTTGCCTGGTAAATTCAAAACCGGTTGTGGAAATAAGCAGATCATACAGGAAATGCGAATTCTCCGGCCAGTCAGCTGTGATCGCCGTTATTTGGAAAACATTGTTGTTATTATTGTTACCATCCGTCTCGAAAGTCTTATTCAGTGCAGCATCAGTCGATCCAAAATACTTTTTAGCAGTTGTTTCATTAATAACAACCGAATTGGGTTTTAGTAAAGCAGTCGTAATATCGCCTTTCAATACCTTACAGCTAAAAACTTTGAAAAAGTTTGAATCAACAGCAAAAACTCTTTTCTCTTCAAATAGTTTATCACCGATGCGTAAAAAGAAATTGCCATTATCTCCTGTAAAACTGAAAAGTCGCACACTTTCCTTTACTTCAGGAAATTCAGCTTTTACTGCAGCACCGATCGATTGTGGTATGATCGAATAAGAGGTGGTGCGGCCGGGATAAATGCGATCCAGCACCATGCGATAAATATTCTTTCCATTCTCATGTTGTTTATCGTAACCTAATTCGCTTTGTACAAACAAAACGATCAGCAGGCAAACAGCCATACCTGTTGCTAACCCTAAAATATTTATCAGCGTATAAGCTTTTCTTTTGAGGAGGTTGCGCCAGGCAATTTTAAAAAAGTTTTTAAGCATAACCAGGTTTTAGTGTGTTGAATAAATTTATTCTGTTCGTAACAGTTTTACAGGATTTGTTCGTACAGCCTGCCATACCTTAATACCAGATGTAACGCCGGCTATAATAAACAGCACGATGACTGAGTTTATCAATGTAGAATTTGCGATGCCGGAGTTTACACCAAATATTGAATTAAGAAGAATGTTTGTAAAAGCATACCCGCCGTAGCAACCAACAGCTGCCCCTATAATAAATATCAGGAAGTAACCGCGATTGATCAATACGAGTATATGCCTTGCTCTTGCGCCTGCAATTTTTCTCAAAGCGATCTCTTTCATCTTCTTTACTACCGTTAAGGAAACCAATGCAAATAATCCTGTTGCGGTCAAAAGCATTGAAATAATAGCAAACCAGAAAAAGATCTTTGCGATATTATTTGTAACCGAGAAAGCCTCATTCATTATTTCATTTTGATAAAACCCTGTGAACGGTTTCATGGGGAAGATTTTTTTCCATGCATCTCTTGATTTTGCATACACGGTTTCCAGGTCGGAAACCTTAGCCTGTAAAACAAGGAACTGGTACTTGTTCTCCTTTCCTAATTTCATTACTACGGGTTCCTGCGGATCGAATAATTGATCAACCTTGAAATTCTTAAGCACACCAACAACTGAATAGTTTACACTATCGATAAACATTTTTTTCCCGATCGCTTCTTTGTCCTTCCATCCATAATTGGCTGCAAGATTTTGTGTGATCAAAATTGAATTTGTGTAATCGCCTTCCATCTCTGCATCAAATTCCCGGCCTTCAGCCATTTTAAGATTCATCGTTTTTATATAATCTCTCCCCACTTCAAGATAATTTGTTTCATTTTTCTTTCCTTCCGCTTCTGCCACCACATTACGAAACCCATACCCGATATGATTTCTTGTACCTGCCAAGGCCGTGACCTGCGGTATAGCAGCCACTTCATTTTTTAGTGTGGCAAATGCAGTGGTGTCTGTTACGATCATCCCGATCGTATTCCGGATATTATACCCATAATCATAATTTTTCTGAAACTTTGCATTCCGTGCAAAACCGATGCTTGCAATAACGGTAATAATAGCGATTGACAATTGAAAGCCGAGCATGATACGGGAGAAAAGATTGGTGCCGCCGAATTTTACACTCCCTCTGAAAATAGTGGACGGGTTGAACCTTGTGATATAAAAGGCAGGATAGGCCCCCGCCAATAATGTTGTTATGAGTATAGTGGCCCCGATAAACACCAGGAGGTTGATATCATTAAAATAGTCAGCAGTTATTTTAACAGCGGTGAACATTTGATTGAATGTGGGAAGCCAAAGTCGATTTAAGAAAGCTGAAAGTAAAACTGCCAGGCAAACGATAAAACAACATTCCAGCAGCAACTGTATGACCAATTGCCTGTGAGAGCTTCCCATTACTTTTCTCATGCCGATTTCCTTTAATCTTCTGTTCGCATGTGACACGGTAGTGTTGGAAAAATTCAAACATGCAGAAAGAAAAATCAACAATGCTAAAGCAATGGGTCCGTAAGCAGCGGAATTTTCGGGCCGCCTGTGCAGTCCATCATTGCTGATATCCTGCAATCGTGCATGCTCCCGTAAGGAAAGAAGTTTAAAACCGGAAGCTTTCCAATCCACCCTTGCTTTGTTCTGTATAGGCAAATATTTATCGAGTGATTTTGTTATTAATGGAACATCGAACTTTTTAGGAATCCTGAAAAAAGCCGCGTCAAGCATCCACGCCCAATCATCCTCAGCGATCTTTGTGCCATCACCTTTTAAATAATTTTCGAAATTGGTGATGAAGTCAAACCGGATTGTAGAGTTTAATGGAACATCTTTTAATACGCCGGTAACCGTAAGTGGCATGGCATATTTTTCACCTGAATAAAGTATCAACGATTTTCCTACGGCATCCTGTTTGCCAAAATATTTTTTTGCTGTTGATTCAGTGATCAGGACAGCATTCTTATCCGAAATATTATTTGTACCGGCAACAACCGGAAAATTGAAAAGATCAAAAAATGATGGATCGGTAAAATGTACCTGCTCAGCAAAGGGGTCATTCTTATCATACTTCACATTCATGCCACGGCTATCATAACGGACTGCTTCAGCAATACCTGCAAACTCAGACTGGGCCTGTCTTACAGCCGCCATTGGGAAAATGCCTTTTATTCCATTCGCTCCTGATTGAAAAGATAGGGCCCGGTAAACATTGTCCTGATCTTTATGAAAATTGTCAAAGCTGAAACTGAAACGATAAGTTTGGAATCCCCAAACGATTGCCGCCAGGCCAACACCCATTCCAAAAATATTCAGTAACGTGTAGCTTTTATAGCGCCACATATTTCGCAAAACGATCTTATAAAAGTTTCTAAACATAAATAGTTCTTTATATTATTAACATTTATCTACTCAGTTCTTAAACTTTTCACAGGGTTACCAATTGCTGCTTTAATAGATTGAAAGCTGATCGTTATCAATGCAATCACTACTGCTAATACACCTGCTAAAACAAAAATCCACCAACTAATATGGGTCCGGTATGCATAACCCTGCAGCCATTTGTTCATGCTCCACCAGGCGATTGGAAAAGCCACGATAGCGGAGATAGCAATGAGCTGCAGAAAATTTTTTGATAACAAGCTTGTAATGCTCGTTACGGATGCACCCAATACTTTTCTTATCCCGATCTCTTTTGTTCTTTGTTGTGCTGTATAAGAAGCTAATCCAAACAAACCCAAACAGGAAATGATGATTGCCAGCATTGCAAATATTGTTGAAAGCTTACCCGTCAGCATTTCTGTCTGGAACATCCAATTGAAATTCTCATCTACAAACTGGTAATCGGAAGAATGATCAGGATCGTATTTTTTGATGACCGAATTCATCTTCGCTAATGCCGCTTTGGTATCCGTATTGTTTTTTATCCTTACAGACAGATAATTATAATTTTCAGGATAAGTAAGAAATATCATTGGGCTGCCATTACCGTACATATCTTTGTAAATAACATCGGATGTAACTCCAACAATCGTATACCTTCTTTTACCTCTTGTAATTATTTTACCTATTGCATTTTCACGATCAATGATATCGGCCAGTGTTTTATTTACAATTACACTTGCGCTGTCCTGCTTTGACAGGGGATAAAAATTTCTACCCTTTATGATATGCATGCCTGTAGTTGGGATATATTCCGGGTTTATCCAATCCTGCGTGAGTAATATTTGATCGTTTGGATTTTTGCCTTGCCATGAAAAATCAGGAGTTGTACTGCCCATATAAAGTATGGGCAACATTGATTGGCCGGCATTTTCTATGTTTCCTGTAGCAAGCAGATCTTGCCTGATCGCCGTGAAATTTTTCTTTATTGCATAAGTCAACCCGATCTCAATAAGATTATTTCTATCATATCCTAATGGCCTGTTCTTTATATGGCGAATCTGCTGATAAATAACAAGTGTACTAATAATAAGTATGATCGAAATAGAAAACTGGACTACAACAAGAGTTTTTCTTGTAAATACAGCACTATCAACTTTGCGTTTAAAGCCTTTTAATACGGAGGTAGCGTTGAAAGACGATAAATATAAAGATGGATAACTTCCTGCTATCAAACCACAGGCAAGACAAATACTTATAATTGCCATGGCATGAACCGGGTTGTTTAGATCCATATCAAGATGTTTTTGCACCAGGGCATCGAACGAAGGAAGGAGCAGATAAATAAAAGTCAATGCCAATAGAACTGAAAGAAAGGACAACAGTAAAGCCTCGCCGAGAAATTGACTGATCAACCTGTTTCGTCCTGCACCCAACACTTTCCGAACGCCGATTTCTTTTGCTCTTTTATCTGATCTTGCCGTAGCAAGATTCATAAAATTCACACAGGCAATAATTAAAATGACCCATGCTATAATGCTGAATAGTTTTACATACTGAATACGACCACCGCTTACCTTGCCGTTTTCAAAATCGCTTCTTAATCTCCAGTCTTTCATGGCAAAAAGAAAGGGCACGGATAAAACCTTCGGATCTTTTGAATGGATATAATCTTTTAGTTTTTGGTTTAAAACTGTTACATCCGATTGCGGATCCAATTCAACAAAAGTTTGGATACCATTGGCGCCCCAGTATTGCAGCCACTGATTATTGTTATAGTGAATTTGAAAGGGAGATAACCAATCGAACTGCAGTGTAGAATTTTCCGGTAAGTCCTTTATTATACCGGTAACAATATATTCGCTGTTATTTACAGATACTGTTTTGCTTACAATATTTTTATTGTCTCCAAATATTCTTTTAGCCATTTGCTCAGTCAAAACAATTGAATTAAGCTGATCAAATGCATGATCAGGCTTCCCCTCCAAAAAATTCAACGTAAACATACTGAAGATCATAGCATCAGCATAAAGAGCATTTCCCTGGATATTTTTTTCGCCTAAAGTAAATGATGCTGTTTGTTGCCATGTAGTTCGGCAAGTATTCACTATACCGGGTATCTCATCTTTTAATCCTTTAGCAAGTGGACCTGGAGTTGCATTAATTGTAAGAATTTTTCCTTGCGAAGTTTGATTCTGATAGACCTGGTAGAGATATTTCTTTCTTAAATTAACAGCATCAAAATTCAATTCATCTTCTACCCATAAAAAGATCAGGCCCGCACAGGCAATGCCGACAGCTAATCCGAATATATTAAGGAAGCTATATGTTTTATTCTTCCATAAATTACGCCATGCAGTTTTGAAATAATTTTTAAGCATAGCCGGAGTTTTTTATTCAGTTCTTAAACTTTTCACAGGATTCATTAATGCCGACCTTACTGAATGAAATCCTACTGTTATTAAAGCAATAATTATTGTTGAGACCGCTGCAACAGCAAACACCCATCCCTGCACAGGAATACGGAAAGCAAAATCCTGCAGCCATTTATTTCCTGCATACCAGGCCAATGGAACTGCAACAAGAATGGCTATACCAACCAGCACTAAAAAATTTTTTGCAACCAATACTGTAATGCTCGTTATGTTTGCGCCCAACACCCTTCGTATCCCTATTTCCTTTGTTCGTTGTACCGTAGTAAAGGCTGCCAATCCAAACAATCCAAGGCAAGCGAGCAATATGGCAAGTGTTGCTGCCACTGTAAACAAGGCAGATGAACGCTGCTCACCAACATATAATTTGTTATAATCCTCATCAAGAAAGTGATAATTAAAAGGCCGGTCAGGAAGCCGTTGCTTCCATAGCATTTCCAATCGTCCCAGGGTTGATTTCAGATCATTTCCATTCACACGTACCATGTATGAACGGGAAAAATCACGACCAAGAAATAATAATAACGGACCAATCGGCTCACGAAGGCTGCTGAAATTAAAATCTTTTACTACGCCCATCACAGGCCCGGGATAACCTTTCTCAATTATTTTACCGATGGCTTCTTCGGGCTTCCAGCCTATTTTTTTTGCCAATGCTTCATTGATAATATATGGCTGACGAAAATTCATCCCCTGGTTTGAAGTATCCATTATAGCAAAATCGGATTGCTGAAAATCACGACCTGCCAGTATCTGCATTTTTAATGTCCGTGTAAAATCAAGATCAACGGGCATCGCATTTAAGGATATCTCTTTTTTACCTTTTTCATCTGTAACTGTTATTCCATCGCCCCATTCCACATATTCGGGTGTTTCATAGGCTGCGGTCACTCCTTCCACACCCGGAACCTGTGCGATCCCCTCTTTTATGTTTTGAAAATCATTCATCATTTTACCACCGATCGGCAATACAACAATATGCTCTTTGTCATATCCCAGGTTTTTTGTTTGCATAAAATGCATCTGTTGTAGAATGATCGCAGTATAGATGATGAGAAACACGGAGATCCCAAATTGAACCACGATCAAAGATTTCCGTAATGTTCCGCTGCCGCCCGTGATGCGAAAACCTTTTTTTAACACCCCCATTACGCGGGTACCCGATAAGATCATAGCCGGGTAAAAACCAGCTAAAAAGCTTACAAGCACAGCAAATAATGCAAGTGCAAAAATGGGTACGGGCTGTAATAATATATCCCTGGTAAATTCTTTACCCGTAATCGTATTGAAATAAGGAACCAGGAAAACTCCCAGCGCCAATGCCAATGCTGCTGAAAGAAAAGTGATTGTTGCCGACTCACCGATAAATTGAAAAAACACTTGTTTTTTTGAAGCTCCTAATACTTTGCGCATCCCGATCTCATTGCCACGGCCTGTTGATTGCGCAGTAGCAAGATTGGTATAATTAGCAGAAGCAATAATCAGTATCAGCAATGCAATAATGGCAAACATATAGATATAAGAGATATTGCCATTGGGTTCGAATCCCGCCAGTGATGAATGCAGATGTACCGTTTTTAACGGCTCAAGATGATAGGTTAAGTAATCATTGCCCGCCAGTCTTGCTTCCGTTCTCACTTCCTTTGTTTTCATATACGCCACGACCTGTTGCTGAAGTTGTGGTATATCTTTTTTATCTCTCACCAAAAGGTAAGTAATCCAGTTTGCCTCCCACCATTTTTCATTTTTGACATGATTACCGAGGTTAAAAAACTGCGTAACAAAATCAAATTTGATCTGTGAGTTTTGTGGTGCATCTTCACATATACCCGAAACGGTTAGTTCTTTTCCAAAAGCAGAAATTGTTTTATTGACAGCACCATCATCTCCAAAATATTTTCTTGCCATTGTTCTTGTTAAAACAATCTTATTGGGTGCATCCAGAACAGTAGATGCATCTCCTTCCAGGAGTTTAAAAGAGAAGATTTTGAACAATGGTTGATCGGCAAAAAGAATACGCTGTTCATCAAAAACCTTTTCTCCGTATTTAATAATGCCATGACTAATAAAAGTGCGGACATATTCTTCAACTGCTGGAAATGTTCTTTTGAATTGCGGACCCACTTTCGTGCCTGTTGATGCCGTTATATTTACTGTGCCTGCACTGTTATATTCCATGGTTACTCTCACAATCCTGTCGGCCTGTGAATTAAACTTATCATAACTCAATTCATGATCGATAAATACACCGATCAGCAAACAGGCCGCAAGACCTGCCGTTAACCCGATAATATTAATGCCTGAATACAGTTTGTTCTTCCCCAGGTTCCTGAAAGCTGTTTTTAAATAATTTTTGAACATAAACCCTCCTTCCTCCCTAAAGGGAGGTATTAATTCAAGTTATGCTGATGAACATTTGATTAACCAGTCATCAACAACAATGATGAAATAAAGAACTAAAGCCGAACAGGTTTACTTTCGCCCAAGTCCCCTTTAGGGGGGATTTAGGGGTTTACTCCGTTCGTAAACTCTTTACCGGGTTTGCCACAGCAGCTTTGATAGCCAGGAAACTAACTGTTACCAATGCAATGGCAATTGCGATTGCTCCTGCGATTAAAAATATCCACCAGCCTATATTTATTCTGTAAGCAAACTCCTGCAGCCAGTTATGCATGAGCCACCAGGTAAGAGGCACTGCGACCACAAAAGCAATCAGTACCAATTTCAAAAAATCCTTTGCCAGTATATAAACAACATTTTGCGTGGAGGCACCCAGCACCTTGCGTATGCCAATTTCTTTTGTTCGCTGAAGAATGTTATAAGAAGATAATCCCAGCAATCCCAAACAAGCTATCAGGATAGCCAGCATTGAGAATAAGCTAAATACTTTTCCAAATCGCTGATCGGCCTTGTACTGCTGATTATAAAAATCATCCAGGAAAAAATAATTGAAAGGATCATTAGGGAAATGTTTGGCCCAGATATTTTCAACAGTTGCAACGGTTTTTGGCATATCAGCACTTGACAGCTTTATGGAATAGGCATCCCGTGAATCCGGAACTAGGAGGATGATCTGGGGATCAATTGCTTTTTGCAAACCCTGGTGATGAAAACTTTGTACGACACCAATAATAGTTAGCGTATCCCTTCTCCTTATTATTTTTTGACCAACCGCTTCAAGTGAATTTTTGAATCCCAACGTTGAAACCGCGGTCTCATTTAAAATCGCCGCATTTTCATCGGTTGAAAATTCTTTTGAAAAGTTTCTTCCTGAGATCATTTTTAACTGGAATTGAGGAATAAAGTCATAATCAACTCCAAGATGATGAAGAATGATACTTTCTGAATTTGGAGGATCCAATCTTTTAACTCCCGTGGTCCAGAAAATTTCCTGTCCAGGAACATTGGTTGACGCAGCTACACTTTGAATACCCGTTTGCCTCAATAGTTCTTCTTTAAAAGGTTGGTATGTGCCCGGGTAGATAGAATCTCGTAACGATGTCGCTCCATCCAGCACCAGGGTTTGATTAATATTGATACCTAAATCCTGGTGGCGCATAAAATTCACTTGCCTGAAGACAATGATTGTTCCTGCGATCAGGATAACGGAAATACCAAACTGTCCAATGATCAATCCTTTCCGCAGCAGCAAACCCCTTGAAGTATTTTTAAATGCTCCTTTCAATACACTCACCGGCTTATAACCAGACTTAACAAAAGCAGGATAGACGCCTGAAAGCAATGTTCCCGTTGCGAATAATATCATAAACAACAGCCAGGACGCATTGCTCATTGAAATAAGGGTTGGGTCTTCTCTTCCCATCAATTGATTAAAGGTTGACGACAAAAGCTTGAATACTACAAAGCCTATTAATACAGCTATCAAATTCATTAATACACTTTCTACCAGGAACTGCCGGATCAGTTGAGTTTTACCAGCGCCTAATACCTTTCTTACTCCTACTTCTCTTCCTCTTTCTACTGACCGGGCTGTGCTGAGATTAATATAATTGACCCATGCAATGGCCATAATGATAAACCCGATGAGAAACATAAAACTCACCGCTCTGCCATTACCATTTACTCCTGCTTCATATTTGTAATTCGAATAAAGATGAATATCTGAAAGCGGGATAATAGAAAGCGTGTATTTTAAATTGTTAACCTTGTTTCTTTCCTGGCTATTAATATAGCGGTCACAAAAAGCAGGTAGTTTGGACTCGAATTCTTTCAGTTCGATACCTGGCTTCAATTGCAGATATGTATAGAAATCGTACCACCCAAAAGATGTTTGTGCGCTATTGCTTGTATCGCCATTTGCTTTTAGCTGGCTGACGAGCGTAGCATAGGAGGCAAGGTAGTTGACGGTAAGATGAGAATTGTGAGGGTGATCTTTAAATACACCGGCTACCTGGTAACTGCGATCCCGTGAACCAAGAATTTGCAATTGCTTGCCCACGGCATCAGAAATTCCAAAATATTTTTTTGCCATTGTCTCCGATATAATAATATTATCCGGGTTGTTTAAAACTTTGCCCGGGTCACCATTCAGCATCTGCACGCCAAGCATTTTTATAGCTGATGGATCGGCAAAATATCCGTGGGTTTCTCTGAACTTTATATTTGTTTGAGCATTGGCGAATGTGACATTAAGTGGCAACAGCCTGCAAAAATCTTCCACCTCAGGATAGTCTTTCTTTATCGTGGGGCCAATAGCCGGATAAACGACAGCTGACTGCCAGGCCAATTTTCCCTGTTGATACGAATCCAGCCGCAACCGGACAATTTGTTTTTGATTCTCTGGAAATTTGTCGTAGTTTTTTTCATAAGAAACATATTGAAAGATCAACATGCAACATGTCATTCCTATAGCCAAACCAGCTATGTTCAATATGGAATACCCTTTACGCTTCATCAAATTGCGAAAGGCCAGTATCAAATGATTCTTTATCATAAAAATTTATTTTATTCTGTTCGCAAGGATTTTACAGGATTGGCAATAGCCGCTTTAACAGCCTGGAAGCTTACGGTTACTAAAGCAATAGTTAAAGCCACCAAACCCGATAGCACAAACACCCACCAATCGAGCTTTATGCGATAGGCAAATTCCTGCAACCATTTATTCATTAATAAATAGGCAATAGGCGATGCAACGACAATGGATATGATCACCAGTTTTATAAAGTCTTTTGATAACAACGCTGTAATACCTGTTACACTTGCGCCCAACACTTTTCGGACACCGATCTCTTTGATTCTTTGTTCGGCTGCATAAGTTGCCAAACCAAACAAACCCATACAGGCAATGAATATGGCAGCCAGTGCCGACCAGATCAATATTTTTTGACGACGAACATCCTCCCTGTAAAAAATCTCCAGTTGCTGATCGAGAAAATGATATTCGAATAAATGATTGATGTCGATCTTTGCCAACACTTCTTTCATTTTTTCCAATGTTTGATCAATATCCTTACCATCAATTTTAGAAGTGAAATAATCGATGACATGCACAGGATTGTATTGATAGCCCATTACCAGGGGAGCTATTTTCTCTCTTAGTGACTGGAAATTGAAATCTTTTGCAATGCCGATAACCTTTGCTTTAAATACCTGGTTGTTTCTTAGATTAAAATAGCTGCCGCCAAATGCCAGCATGGGTACTTCGATCACCTGGCCAGTGGCTTCGGTGATATTTAAAATTTTTGCGGCTGATTCATTAAGGATCACAGAAGCTGAGTCATTCCGGTCCGCAAAGTTTCTTCCTTTAAGCAGCTGCACCTGGAATGTATTTGAAAAATGCTCGTCAATTCCCAGGAAATAAGATATTTTATAATCATCGGTATTCCCCTCATTCCTCATCTTTATTGTCGGAATTGTTTTCCACTCACCCGGAACCCTTGATGTAGTAGATACATTTTTAACATGGGGTATTTTGGAAAACTCTGAATTGATGACGGACGCAGCATTTCTAACCCTGCCGCTGTTAATATCCACGACCAACAGCATGTCTTTATTAAATCCAAGATCCTTATTGTTGATATATCTCACTTGCAAAAAGAGTACAAGCGTAGCGATGATCATCACAACTGATATCGTAAACTGGAATACAACCAGCCCTCTCCGCAATGAAAGATCGTTCTTGCTTTGCAGCTTCACACCTTTTATCAGCAAAACAGGATTGAAACGGGATAAAATAAAAGCAGGATATGATCCGGAGAGAATACCGGTGATCACTGCAGCCAGGATAGAATACATCCATATCCGGTAATCGGTATGATACCCCAATGTTAATTCTTTATTGGTAAACCGATTAAAGGCAGGCAATAATAAATTTACCATGCATACTGCCAGTAAGAATGAAACCAAAGAGATCAATACTGATTCCAGCATGAATTGACGGATGAGCTGCCCCCTGTATGCACCGCTTGTTTTACGTACACCAATCTCTTTGCTGCGGCTTGAAGCTTTGGCAGTAGTAAGATTCATATAGTTAATGCAGGCAATAAATAATACGAATAATGCAACCAGTCCAAATATTTTTATATAGAAAAATGAACCATTATTGATCGCTTCTACATTTGAGTTACGGGCTCCATCAACAATACCTTCCGAACGCAGATGAATATCTTTCAAGGCTTGTAAGCTATACGAGACTGACGAACCCGGATCCAGCGTAGCATTTGTATTTACCAGTTTATTGATCTTTTGAGAAACTGAAGAAGGATCTGATCCCTCTTTCAATAATGCATATACCGAATAGTTATCCGATGTCCAATCCCTTACTGCCCTGTTTGCAAAACCAGTGTCACTCATAATTGTTGCTTCCGAATACACAGAGGAAAAATCAAAACTGGAATTGCGTGGATGATTTTTTATGACAGCAGTTATCTTCAATGGTGTTTCCATAAATTCCCATTGCACGGTCTTACCAACAACATCTGTACTGTTAAAAAATTGTTTTGCCAGGTCTTCCACGATCACAATTGAATTCGGTTCCTTCAATGCTGTTTTAGGATTTCCTGCTACAGCCTTGAAATCAAATAACTCCATGAAACCGTTATTCGCAATGGTCACTGTTTGATAGAATGTATTCTCATTTTCGGTATTCTTCATATTAGCCCGGCCGGTACGGGTAAAACGGGCCGTATTTGCAATTTCAGGTATCGTCCTTTTCGATTGCTCAGCCAGCATAAAACTGCCGGCAGCAATGGTGAGGTCTTCTTTGCTGTTCTTTTTATGCCCGACAACCCTGTATATATGGTCTGCATTTTTATGTTGCCGGTCAAATGTAAGTTCATCAAACAGGTATAGACCGATCAGCATAAAGCAAGTAAGACCGAATGTTAAACCCAATACATTGATCAATGAGTAAGTCCTGTTTTTAAACAGGCTGCGGATAACGATCTTAAAGTAGTTTTTTATCATGGCATTTTTTTTATGAGTGATCAGTGATGAATAATGAGTGAGCCGAACTCATTACTCATTATTCATTATTCATTCTGTTCTCAAACTTTTCACAGGATTAGCAATAGCCGCTTTAATGGCCTGGAAGCTTACCGTTAACAATGCAATGACGATCGCAATCATAGCCGCCGCTAAAAAAAACCACCATTGTATTTCTATCCGGTAAGCAAAATCCTGCAGCCACTTGTTCATTACCCACCAGCTAACAGGGCAAGCAATAACGATAGCAATACCAACTATCCTGATAAAGTCACCGGAAAATAAAGTTGCGATGTTAGCTACTGATGCACCTAAAACTTTTCGAATACCGATTTCTTTGACGCGTTGCTCAGCAGAGAAAATGGATAAGCCAAATAAACCCAGGCAGGAAACAAAAATTGCCAATAAAGAAAAATACAGAACGACCTTGCCTGTTCGCTGCTGGGCACGATATTGATTGTCCAGTGCTATATCAACAAATTCGTATTCAGCTGCAGTTTGTTTTTCATATTTCTTATAAATTGTTTCAATGGCTGAAATGGCTTCACGTGTCTTATCAGGGTTTGTTTTGACGAATAATTTAGAATAATCGTCTTTTGGCCAGTAGTAAAAAATAAATGGCTCAATAGCAGCGGTAAGAGGGCGAAAATGAAAATCCTTTACTACGCCAATTATTTTTCCCTCGGCATCCCATATTTTAATCTTCTTATCGATTGCCTGTTCAGCAGTCCAGCCCATACGTTTAGCAGCTGTTTCATTGATAAGAAAGGCCGACGACGAATCAGAAATAATTTTTGGATCGAAATTTCTACCGGCAGCCAGCTTTATTCCCAGGGTATTCAAAAAGCCAGGATCAATATTCGCTTCTGTAATTAGTAATTTATCGTCTTGCTCCTTTCCTTCCCATTGAATGCTATAAGTAGAATTGATGACATCTCTCATATTTGTTGATGTTGCTGCAACATTTGAGATGCTGGCTTGCTTTAGCAAATCATCTTTCATCAACGAAGATTTTTTCTGTAACTCATTTTTCATTTTTACCATCAACAATTGCGACTTATCAAAGCCGAGATCTTTATCCTGGAGATATGCCAATTGCTGATAAATAGCAATGACGCTGGTGATCAAAATAACAGAAAACATAAATTGCCCGACGACAAGAGTGCGCCGGAAAACGCCTCCCGACTGAATGTCAAAAACTCCCTTTAATACTTTAACAGGCTGAAACTTTGATAAATAAAAAGCCGGATAAATGCCAGCTAGTAAACTAACCAATACCACAAATCCGGCAATAGATAATAGAAACCTGGAGTTAAAAAGAGGAATGGATATTGACTTAGCGGCAATAGCATTCATCAGTGGTAAAAAGATCTGTAAAAGCATTAAGGCAATTAATACAGCAACGATCGTCATTAACAGTGATTCTCCTAAAAATTGAATGATCAGTTGCCGGCGAAATGCTCCAACAGCTTTTCTTATCCCCACTTCCCGGGCACGTTCCAGTGCTCTTGCTGTGGCGAGATTGATGAAATTGAATATAGCAATTAGCAATACGACCAGGCCAACAGCAGAAAATATACGTATATAAACAACATTACTTGTTTTACTCCAATCCGTATGAAATGCGAAGTCAGAATAAAGATAGATCTTAAATAGAGGTTGCAGCGAAAGGGTTATCGAAGATTTTGGCTTGTATTTGCTGATATACTTAAATAATTTTTTACCTGTTTCGGTTGTGTTAGTTCCGGGTCTTACCTGCACGTAAGTGTGATAATTATTATTATCCCAATTATATCGTCTCGCATTCGATTCTTCATAAACAAATGGAAGAAGAACCTCGAATTGAATATGCGAGTTGACGGGTGCATTTTTTGCAATACCTCCCAACAGCAATGTCCGATCGTTATTAAACCTGATCTCCTGGCCTATTAAATTATCCAGTTTTCGCCATCCCTTTCCAAAAATTCGTTCAGCGATGTCTTCATTAATGATAACCACATCGGGGTTTAGAAAAATTTTTTGCGGGTTACCTTGTTGCAGCTTGAAATCAAAAAGAGTAAAAAAAGAATTGTCAACGATGAATATCTTGCCTGATTCAAAAGTTACATTACCATGCTGCAAAACTGCCGGGCGAATGGAGCCGATCCTACATGCCTGGGTAATTTCAGGAAAATCGTTTTTCAAAGCTGCCGCAAGCGGCCCTGGCGTTACCGCCACATCGTATAGTTTTCCTGCCTGATTTTGTTTTTGAACTACCCTATAAATATATTTTCCATTTTTATGAAAACGATCATAACTGATCTCGTCCCAAACAAATAAACCTATTGTTAAGCAACAAGCAAGGCCTATCGCCAGGCCTCCAATATTAATAAAGGAATAGACCTTATTTTTAGTAAGGCTGCGCCAGGCGATCGTGAAATAGTTTTTTATCATGGCTGATAATTTTTATTCTGTTCTCAAAGACTTCACAGGGTTTGCAATCGCCGCTTTTATTACCTGCATGCCGACGGTAATTACCGCGATTGCTATTATCACCAAAGCCGCAATTAAAAACAGCCACCAATCATTACTAATACGATAAGCAAAACTTTGCAGCCATTTATCGGTTGCCCACCATCCTATTGGCACAGCAATCGTTACAGCAATTAAAACAAGCCAAATGAAATCCTTGCTTAACAAAGCGGCCAGGTCATTAAATCCTGCTCCCAGTACTTTCCTTATGCCAATTTCTTTGGCACGCTGCCCTGTTAAAAACGCAGTTAATGCAAACAATCCGATTACAGAAATGAAAATTGCAATTGCTGCAAAAAAGTTTATAATTTTTTGCAGCCGTAAATACGAGGCAAAAAGCTTTTGAAAATTTTCATCAAGAAAAGAATACCGAATAGGAAAATCAGGCTCAATCTTCTTCCACGTTTGTTCGATAGCTGCGATAGAACTATTTAAGTGGTCGCTGTTAACCTTTATCAGCAGAGCACCGCCTGATTGGAATCTGCATGCTTTATTACCAATGGTAAATACTGTTGGTAATACATTGTTTTCAAATCCTAAAACATTGAAGTCTTTGACTACACCAACAATTTGCACCGGTACACTATCACAATACGGAAAATTAATAATAGCACCCAGGGGATTTTGCAGGTTCAATTTTTTTGCAGCCCCCTCATTAATAATAGCAGTCCGGGTATTTTGATCTCTATAACTATCATCAAACAAACGGCCCTTCACTAAATCAATGTTCAGCGTTTTAAAATAATCAGTGCTCACCTTTACAGAATTCATGCGGTATTCTTCACCGGAATATTTGAAGGAGATGGTACTGGTATCAGAAAACGCATCACCCGGCACCGTAGTAGTTTTAGATACATATGCCACGCCAGAAATAGCGAGCAAGGTATTTCTCACCATATCGAAATCCTTATCTCTTGTCTTTTGAGAAGCCTGTAATCGCATTACCTGTTCGCCGGAAAACCCTTTATCTTTTGTGCGCATAAAATGCATTTGCCTGCTAATAACCAATGTGCCAATAATGAAAAAAGCAGCTACGGTAAATTGTGCTACGATCAATGCATTTCGAAAACGCATCCCTTTGGCTCCCCTCGAGTAATCGCCTTTTAAAACTTTTGTAGCATTGAAATAGGAAAGGAATAAGGATGGATACAAAGCCGAGAGAATGACAATGATCAAAAGACACAGTGCTATTTGCAAAGTAACAGACAAGACATTCTTGGATTGAAAAAAGGACAAATTAATATTGAACTCATTATTAAAATAAGGCAGTACGGCGTTCACCAAAAAAATAGCCAGGAACAAACTAATAAAACATTGCAATGCTATTTCACCCATAAATTGCCAAAGCAATTGCCTGCGGCTGGAACCCAATACTTTTCTGACACCCACTTCTTTTGCACGGCGGATAGAAGCAGCTACTGAAAGATTACTGAAATTGATAGCACCGGCAATCAGCAATAAAACAGCTAATGCCAACAACACAGAAACAGTGGTGAAATTGCTACTCCCGTGTTTCGGAAAATTGTGAAGTTTTGGAACAGGGTCAGCGAATAATCCTGCTGTATGGCCGGCCTTACGAAAAGCATCCAGGGATTGGTCATCTTTTTTTAATTGTTTGTCATAAAAAATTCGGTTAACCTTATCTTCTAATTCTTCAACCGAAATTGATTGTTTCGTTTTTGCATAAGTATTGTAGCTATGATTGTCCCAAAACTTGTTTTCTTTTTCAAAAGAAGAACGATAAACAAATTCTACAGTTAAATGTGAAGGCTTATCAGGCTTCTGCATTACTGCCGTTACTTCATTTTCAAATCTGCCAAACAACTTTATAGTTTTACCAATAGGGTTGTTATTGCCAAATAATTTTTCACTCAATTCTTGACTTATTACAATAGCATTGGGTTTATCCAAAGCAGTAGCTATGCTGCCCTTAACCATTTTGTAAGGAAATACTTTAAAAAAGGAAGAATCTGCCGTCACGCCTCCTTTCTGATATATTTTTTTATCCCCAACACTTAATAAATATTCAAACTCGCCAGCTGGTTGAATAGCCGTTGCAGCTTCGATATCCGGCATATTGAGATGTAAAAATTCGGCCAGTGGAGCAGATGTTTCTGTCAGAATCTCTTTATCCGTTTGTTCGGAGATTTTATAAACTTTTTTCAAAGAGGAGTTCCATGTGTCATAACTCAATTCGTAATTCAGGTAGAGAAGAATAACAATAAAGCTTGTGAGACCTATTGCCAGGCCAATAATATTGATAGCAGAATAGGCTTTATTTTTAGCGAGGTTTCTCCAGGCAGTTTTGAAATAATTTTTTATCATAGCAAATAGTTTATTCCGTTCGTAATGACTTTACAGGATTTGCAATAGCCGCTTTGATTGCCTGAAAACTCACCGTAAGCAATGCAATGATTATAGCAGCCAATCCACCAATTATAAAAATCCACCAGCTTATATTAATACGATATACATAGTCCTGCAACCATTTGTGCATGAAGTACCAGGCAACAGGTGATGCAATAGCAAATGCAATAGCAATCAGGATAATAAATTCTTTCGAAAAAAGATATATCACACTGCTCACAGATGCACCAAGCACTTTCCTGATGCCTACTTCTTTTATTCTTTGCACAGCCATAAAAGATGCCAACCCGTACAAACCGAGGCAGCTGAGAAATATGGCTATAATTGCAAAAAATTTATAAAGACTTGCTAATTGATTTTCCTGTTTATAAAAACTTTCAATTTTATCATCCAAAAACCTGTATTCATAAACATAATTGGGAAATGTTTGCTCCCATATTTTTTTAATGGATTGCATGGTAGAAGCAATGTTTACAGTTGAAAGTTTTATTGAAGCCTGGCGGTACATGGTAGCGTTGGTGGCAATAAGCAATGGTGACAGACTCTGGCGTAAAGACCTGTCATTAAAATCTTTTACTACACCGACAACAGGGCATTTTATCAGACCACCCAGTATGCTTATTTCTTTGTTCAATATCTCTTCCGGTTTTTTGAGTCCTAAATTTTTCACGAATGATTCATTCACCAAAAATTCTATTGTAGGACCGGAAGGTTGCAAATTTCTTCCGGCTACCAATTGTAATTTATAAGTCGGCACATAGTCGTTGTCGGCGAATTTGACAATAGCCTGGAAATCTTCTTCTTTTAATGCCTGGTCAAATTTGAATGTGGTAAACATATTGTTATCATCTTCAACGGGGGTGTTGGAACTAAAGCTTACTGCCTCCGCACCGTTTGACAATAACTGTTGCTTTAAATAATCCGCCAGCTTGCCGCCGGTACTGTCCGGGCGATAAGGAACATTTACGATTGCATCTTTATCGAAACCCAGCGGCTGATTCATAAAATAATTCATTTGCTGTATAATGATGAGTGTTCCGATAATGAGTGCCTGTGCAATGATGAATTGAAACACCACCAATCCTCTTCTTAATGAAATTCCCTTTGCCGTATTTACGGTGAGTTTACTCTTTAAAGCATTAACAGGATTGAAACGCGATAAAACAATAGAAGGATAAAAACCGGCAAGTGCGGTTACAACAATTGTTACAGCCAAAAGAAATAAAATAACTGAAGGACTGGTTAGTATGCCGGATGAAAGCGAAAGTTCTAACAATTGATTTACATAAGGCAATGCAAGAAGTGTAATAACAGCTGCAAGTATTACAGCAATTGCAACGATCAAAAATGTTTCAATGATGAACTGGACCCGTAATTGAAATTTGTTACTGCCCAAAACTTTTCTTACGCCAACTTCTTTTGCCCGGTTAACAGCTTGCGCCGTGGAGAGGTTGATAAAGTTTACGCAGGCAATTAACAGTATGAATGCTGCAATCAGCCACAATACATTGATCAGTTCATGACTGATTGTTTTGTTGCTGTAATTACCTGCTTCTGCATCGTAATGCACCGCACTTAACGGTTGTACAATTTGACTATTCTTATTGTCCGGAGGCAGAACCTTTCTTGAATAGGCTCTTAGCTGTTCATTAAAATTGTCAACAGAAATATTCGGCGGTAACAAAACATAGCAACTAAAATCAGGTGCTGTTCCATTCCAATCGGGATTTTGAAATCCGTATTGCTCATCACCGGTAAAATCTGTTCCGTAAGCAACTACCAATTTTAGCTGGAAGTCTGTATTCGCCGGTATGGTTGCGAGAATGCCTGAAACTTTCAGCGCTACCGGCGGAAACTGAAACAATCCCGCACCTACGCTATAATATCCTGTTAGTTTAATGGTTTTACCTGTTGCTGTTTTCCAGTCGCCGAAATAGGTTTCTGCAATCTCTTTTGTAAGCAATACATTGTTCGGATCTTTTAATGATTCATATGAACCTGCAAGCAGCGGGAAATTAAATATCCTGAAGAAGGAAGGCCCTGCATAAAATACACCACTCTGCTCTTTAAAATTCTTTATGGGTGTTCCGTTAGCATCAAGTACCTGCAACTCATCGTTGTGACTTGCATAAACAGGAGCAACTTGTTCAAGTTGGGGGAAAGCCGTTTTCAATCCTGCGGGCATTGGAAAAGGAACGTTTTTTCCATAGGAAATAGTTGCTGCGTCTGCGTGATGAGATTCCGTCAACACACGATAGATGCGGTCTTTCTTTGCGTGAAAAGTATCGAAGCTTGTCTGAAATTGAATGATCATAAAGATCACCATACAAACGGCAATACCAACAGCCAATCCGGCAATGTTGATAATCGTGTAATTCCGGTTACGGGTCAAACTTCTGAATGCTGTTGTGAAATAATTTTTAATCATACGAATAAATTGTTTGATTACTGAATGATTTGATGTCTATAACAACAAACCACATAACCATTATTCCGTTCGTAAACTCTTTACCGGGTTTGCAATCGCTGCTTTAATTGCTTGTGTGCTGATCGTAACAAATGCGATCAGGATAGCAATGACAGCTCCTGCAATAAACACCCACCAGTTAATATTGATCCGGTATACGAAATCCTGGAGCCATTTATTCATTGCCCACCAGGCAACAGGGAAGGCGATCAATGCCGCAATCAATACGAGCTTTACAAAATCTTTAGATAACATTCCAACAATACCGGAAACAGATGCTCCCAACACTTTGCGTATGCCAATCTCTTTTATTCTTTGCTCTGTGATAAAAGCGGAAAGCCCAAACAATCCCAGACAGGCAATAAAAATGGCAATGAAAGTGATGTAAAAGAAAATCGTCTTGAAATTCATTTCTGCCTTATACAGTTTAGCATAGGTTTCATCAAGAAAGAAATACTGGAAAGGTCTTGAACTTACATTTTTATCCCATACACTATTGATTTGAGCGATGGTGTTGCCGACATCAGAACTGTTCAATTTAACAGCATAGTACCACTCACGGCCGCCTGTAAAGAAGGCGAATGGTTTTATCTCATTTCGCATAGAGGTAAAATGAAAATCTTTTACCACGCCTACCACGGTTACATACCATGTAGTATCTTTATTTTCATCATACACCAATTGGCTCCCTACGGCAGGCGACGGAATTTTTAGATCTCTCACTGCTGTTTCATTTAAAATTATTCCGCCAACATTTCTCTCCGTGGTGCCAGGTGTTCCATTGTTTAATGTGTCGGAAAGAAATTGAGAAGAAAAACCCCGGCCTTCTTTCAACTGGATTTTTAAAGCATCGAGATAATCAGCATCAATGGTTAAAAAATTCAGAAGCTGACCGTTTTGTGTGCCCTTCAGTCGTAAAGTCGTTGTCCAGTTCTGACCGCCTACTATACCGTCGGTTGCAGCTACCTTTCTTACAGATGGGATCTGCAACAGGTCATTTTTTAATTTTTGTTTTTCCGAGCGGGGAAGATATCCGACATCATTTATCATCACCACATGATCTTTATCTACTCCAAGTTTTCTGTCCTGGATAAATTTTACCTGCTGCATCACAATGATTGCCCCGATGATCAGGGCAATAGAGATAGTAAATTGTGTTACCACCAGCACTTTTCTTAAGCTGAATTTTTTCAGGCCGGAGAACTTCTCTCCTTTCAAAACTTTTATGGGCTGAAAGGATGAAAGATATAATGCAGGGTAAAAACCGGCGATCAAACCTGTCAGTACAGCAAATACAAAAACTGTAAGCACAATAAAATAATTCCCGTTTGGAATTAATGAAAGATGCTTACCTGTAATGCCGTTGATTGAAGGAAGAAGCAGTTGTGCTAACACCAGCGCAAACACAGCGGCCAGTAAAGCCACAAGAACAGATTCGGCCAGGAACTGTCGTATCAATAATGATTTAATAGCTCCTGCTACCTTCCTGATACCTATTTCTTTTGCTCGCAGCGATGAACGGGCCGTGGTAAGATTTACATAATTAATGCAGGCAATTAATAAAATGAATAAAGCAACAATACCGAATATATAAATGTATGACTTATCACTGTTGGCTCTTAATTCCCATTTTAAATTAGAAGCCAGGTGTATATCGGTAACGGCCTGGGTATAAAAATAGTTTTTGTTTTCAGGCTGGTTCTTTTTGAATACATCCCTTATCTTTTTGTCAACACCGGCGATGTTGGTTCCTGGTTTAAGTTTAATGTATGTATAAAAGTTATACCATCCCCAGCTGGAATTAATATCAATAGGCTGGTTATTGTTATCAAAATATTTGAGTGTGCAGAGAAAATCGAATTTAAAATGCGAGTTCTCAGGTATGTCCTTAATAATAGCAGTTACAACCCGTGGTGTCCATGTATTTATTTCCAATGTTTTGCCCATCGGGTCTTCATTACCAAAATATTTTTTTGCCATCGTTTCGGTAAGAACGACTGACTGAACATCTTTTAATGCTGTTCCCGCATTTCCTCGCAGAAAAGTAAAGCTGAAGACATCAAAGATGCTACTATCAGCACGATAGACGTTTTCTTCAATAAATTTCTTTTCACCGTTTCTTACATAAAATTGACCTCCCCACCCGGGCATGAATCTTACCATATGTTCGATCTCAGGAATGTCTTTTTGAATAGCAGCGCCAATCGCCGGAGGCGTGGTGGCATCAGGCAGTTTGCTGCCGTCGTCATTCACAAAATCTTTTACTACACGATAAATACGGTTTGCATCTTTATGATACCTGTCAAAGCTCAACTCATCTTTAATAAATAAGCTTACAAGTACACAACAGGTAATGCCAATAGAAAGCCCAAAAATGTTTATAGCAGAAAACCCTTTGTATTTCAAAAGACTTCTCCAGGCGATCTTGAAATAGTTTTTAAACATGGCTTAACTTTTTATTTTTTAGAAAACCCCAGGTAAACTTTTCCACCGCCCGCATCAACTTTAATTGAGGTGCCGCCCCCGCTGAGTTTTCCTGTTATTTCATCTGATTTGATACTGCCTTTAAAATTTTCCGTTTCATCCATTTTAATTTTATCACCGCTTAGGCTTAGATCTGCTCCCTTATTAGCCGGTATGATCACATCGATATAGCCACCAGAGTTGTTTGCCTTAACAAATTGGCGCAGTTCTTTCAGTTCAATATGAATATTACCACCACTGGTCGAAGTGGCAAGATTGCAGGATAAACTATTCAGCATTACATTTCCACCGGATGTGTGCGCATCAAGATCGCCGGAAATATCACTTCCATTTACATTGCCTCCGCTGGTTCTCGCATCTATATCCCCGTTGAGATTGCTTAGTATTAATGAGCCGCCTGATGTGATCAATTTCATCTTTCCATTAGTTCTTGTTGCATGAATATTACCACCACTGGTCTCCAGGTTCATCGTATCTTTTGAATCTTCGAGGTTAATATTGCCGCCGGAGGTTGTTCCTTTAATATTACCCCCGATTTTTTCAAGATTGAGATTGCCGCCACTGGTCGAGAATTCAAGATGCCCCGAGATATCGGTAAGATTGATATTGCCACCGCTTGTAGAAAGATCAACTGATACATTTTTTGGAACATATATTTTATAAGAGAAGTTCAATGATTTTTTCCAATCCATATTTCTTTCGGTTGCTTTTGCTGTTGCGGTCAATTTATTATTGCCCGCCCAGAACTTTATTTCATAATATTCTTTCATCCTGCTCCTGATCTCTTCCTCTGAAATTGGATTCTTCCTGTAATTGTTAGGAACAACATATACTTCCAGCTTTGCCTCACCGGCCGACACGCCGACTATAGTTATATTTCCACCACTCGTCTCAGCAAATACATTTTTTATATTATCATTGATCAAAGATTGAGTGATAAGCGGAGTTTTCTCTGCGTCAAATTGTGCATGAAGACTAATTACAACTACAGAGACGAAAAAAAATAGAACCAGTTTTTTCATAAAAGTATTTTAAGTGTGATAAAATCATTCTGTTCTCAAACTCTTTACTGGGTTTGCTAATGCCGCTTTAATAGCCTGCAAGCTTATCGTGATCAAGGCAATTAAAGTCGCAAGTATTCCGGCCAGGACAAACGTCCACCACTCAATATTGATTTTATAAGCAAAGTCATTAAGCCAACGCTGCATCACATATTGCGAAACGGGGATGGCAATAACAATAGCAATAACAACAGGTTTTAAAAAATTAGCAGTCAACATTGAAAGAATATTAGATGCAGAAGCGCCAAGCACTTTACGTACGCCAATCTCCTTGGTGCGTTGTTCAACAGAGAAAATGGCTAATCCAAATAACCCCAGGCAGGAAATAAAGATGGCTATGACGGCAAAGCAATTGGCAAGCCTGCTCATTAATTGTTCATTGCTATACAATTTTGCATACTGCTCATCCGCAAAATCATAAACAAATGGAGTTTTTGGATTGATCTCCTTACTGATTTTTTGTAATGCTGCTAATGCATCTTTCGTTTTGCCTGCTTCAATACGAACCAGCGCAGTCCAGTATTTTTGTTTTTCATTAAGCCGGATCACCATTGGATCAATAGCCTTATGCATGGAATAAAAATGAAAATCATACAGCACCCCTATAATTGTGCCTTCTTCAGACTCCCATGATAACTTTTTACCAACAGGATTTTCATAACCCATTTTTTTCACCATTGCTTCATTGACGAGGAAGTTTGTTGAATCAGTTCCATAATTCGTTGAAAAATCACGGCCTTCTTTCAATTTTAATTGTAATGTTTTGACAAAGTCATAACCTACGATAACATCGGCAATTTCTTCTTTATCATTCGGATCTTTACCCGGCCAAGTAATACCCCCTTTATGATGATCATAACCAGTAGGCGTTTGCCGCATTCTTGAAACAGCGAGAATACCTGGTATTGTGCTTGCCTTTTCTTTAAACAGATTATATTTTCCTGTAAGATCTCCTTCCAAAGGAATATAAACAAGATTGTCACGATTAAATCCAAGATTTTTGGTTTGTACATAATTTACCTGTCTATAGATCACAATCATTGCTACAATAAATATGATAGAAAGAGTAAATTGAACGACTACCAGGCTTTGGCGAAAAAAGATTGACCTAGCGCCAAATTTCATTTTATTTTTTAGTATCTGTATTGGCTGCAATGAAGACATGAATAAGGCAGGATAACTTCCGGCAAGCAAGCTTGTGATAATTAATAAACACAATAACCACAACCAAAAGAATGATTGTTGCAATGGAAAAACAATTTGTTTCCCAGAAAGCCAGTTAAAAACGGGCAATAACAATCCGGTCAACAGGACGGCAATCGCTATTGCAAAAAAAGTGAGAAGCAGGGCCTCTCCTGAGAATTGTACAATCAAACGGAAACGGGCTGCGCCAAGAACTTTACGAACGCCAACTTCTTTAGAGCGGTGAATAGATCGTGCAGTTGAGAGGTTCATAAAATTGATACATGCAATCAATAAGATAATTATTGCTACAATACTAAAAAGACGAACATATTCAATTCTGCCTCCATCAGGTGATCCATTGGAAAAAGTTTCATGTAAATATTTTTCCTGGTAAGGTTGAAGACCTAATTCGATCCGAGATTCTCCTGTCGGAAGATAACGGTGTATAAAATCTTTAATGTCTGTTTGCACTTTATCAGGGTTAGCATGAGATTGTAACTGTATCACAGTAGAAGGACTTCTGTTTCCCCAGTTTTTAGCCCACGTATTTTGAATCATAAAAGCTTCCCATGAACGTACAAAATCAAACTGAATAGTAGAATTGGCAGGTACATTATCAAATACTCCCGTAACGATCAAGTCTTCATTGTTTGCGTACCGGATCGTTTTTCCAACTGCATTGCCTGGACTTCCAAAAAATTCTTCCGCCATTTTGCGTGATATAGCAATGGCGTTTATTCCGTTTAACAATGCTGGTGTTGTTCCATGAATCAGTGGATAACTAAACATTGTAAAAAAATCGTTGCCTGCGAATACACCATTTTTTTTGAGAATTTTATTTCCAGCTTCAAATCCAATGAAAGTTGACCTCTCTATTTCGGATGCACATTTTATTTGAGGGATTTTCGCTTTTAATTCATCAGCTAGCAAACCTTGTGTATTATAACTTCCCAGCACTTTTCCATTTTCATAATCTTTTTCGTATACATAATAGAGCTGAGGATTATTTTTATGAAAAGCGTCTACACTATATTCATCCAGTACCCACAGCAAGATCAAAAGACTACAGGTAAGACCTAAAGCCAAGCCAGCTATATTAATAGCCGTAAAAGCTTTATTACGACTAAGATTCCGCCATGCGGTTTTAAAATAATTCTTAAACATAGTTACCGATTTTATTCTGTTCTTAAACTTTTCACAGGGTTTGCAACAGCGGCCTTTATCGCCTGGAAACTGATCGTTACTAATGCGATCAGCAATGCAAGCAATACTGCTACCAGGAATATCCACCAGCTTATATTAACACGATAAGCATAATCCTGCAACCACTTGTTTACCGCAAACCATGAAAGAGGCAATGCGATCAACGCCGCAATCAATACATATTTTAGAAAATCCTTTGATAATTTGAATACAATATGCTGAAGCGATGCACCTAATACTTTTCTAATACCGACTTCTTTTACTCTTTTTTCAGCAGCGTAAGAAGCCAGGCCAAACAAGCCAAGACATGAAATAATGATCGCTAAAATGGCAAGGGTCCCTACAATAGTACTTATCTGGGAATCGGCACGATAAACTTCTTTGAAATGATCATCGAGGAATTGATATTCGTAAGGAATCCCCGGATTTACTTTTTTCCAAACTGATTCTATATAACTCAATGCTTCCTTTGCTTTGCTTCCATTTATCTTTACTGACATGTTACCAAAACCCCACTGCGTTTGGTTGAACATGAACATGGTTTCGATCTTATGATGCAACGAATTAAAATTGAAATCTTTTGCAATACCAATTATCTGCCCTGTTGAATCAAACCCAAATGTTTTACCAAGTAATGAAGAAAATTCTGCTTTTATATTATCTTTTAATAATTCCTTTGCTAATGATTCATTAATAATATACTCCCTTCCATTTGCTGAAGAATCAGAAGAAAAATTTCTTCCCTCTACTAATTGAATTTTATACAGCTTAAGATAATCCGGATCTACTATCAGTCTTGTTGATGTCAGTTCCCTTTTTGGCCCATCTCCCCTGAACTCAATTCCCGATTGATCCAAATGACTGCCTAATATATCTTGTGAAGCAGTGACACCACTTACCAATGAACTTTGTAAAAGTTCTTTTTTGAATAGTTGATAATTCCGGCCGGCTCCCGAGTTTAAAGGTATATTCACCACCTGCTCACGATCAAACCCTGTGGCCTTATTCCTCATGAAATTCAATTGCCGTAAAGCAAATGTTGTGGCAATGATAAGGAATATGGCTGATGCAAACTGTGTGACAACAAGTACATTTCTCAACAAACTTTTGTTTCTTCCTGTTCCAGTTGATCCTTTTAAAACTTTTACCGGTTGAAATGATGATAAGTATGCAGAAGGATATAACCCGGAGAGTATTCCAAGTGCAATTGATCCGCCAATCAATGCTAATCCAAGTTTCCAGTTGGTGAATATCGGAAAGTCAAGCTCTCTGCCACTTAAATCTTTAATTGCCGGCAGAAACAGCTTAACAAGTATAATAGCAAAAAACAGTGCAATAAATGCGAGCAATATTGATTCGCCGATGAATTGTAAGGATAATTGCCATCTGAATGCGCCAATTGACTTCCTCACTCCTACTTCTCTTGCTCTTTCTGCAGAACGGGCAGTTGAAAGATTCATAAAATTCACACAGGCTATTAATAATACCACTAAAGCAATGATAAAAAATATTTTCGTGTAGCTTTCATCGAATTGCTGGTAATTAAAATTATCCAATCCAACATTGGAGGCTCCTCCATGAATCTTCTGTAAGGGAAGTAAAAAAAGTTCATAGTTCTTCCAGTTATCATCAGACATATGCCTTTTGAGATAATCCGGGAATTTCTTTTCGAGCGCAGCAACATCTGTATTCGGGGCCAGTTCAAGATAAGTATTCAACCAGTTTCCTCCCCAATTATCCATCCAGTCAGGTCTTGCAATGGTGCTCCACGGAATAAGCGCATTGAATTGCAACTGTGAATTCTGCGGAACGTTTTCTAATACACCTGTAACTACGAGGTCAGTTGTGTCATCCCTGCGATAACTTGTAAGCCGCTTTCCAATTGGATCTTCTTTGCCAAAAAAATTCTGAGCTGTTTCTTTTGTAAGTACAATAGAGTTTGGTTTTTCTAATGCCGTGTTGCGATCACCTTGTAAGAGTTTAAAATCGAATATTTGAAGAAATGTTGAATCAACAAAACATGTCCTTTTTATATAAACTTTTTTCTCACCATAATTTAATGGGGAATTATTATTGGCATTGATCCTGGTAAAATTTTTTATTTCAGGAAATTCAGCCCGCAATGTTGGCCCCATCGGGAACATCGATAAAGCCACCTTTTGAGCGGCAACCATGCCTTCAAACTTTTGCACTTCGTTCAGGCGATAAATATTCTTCGTATGGAATTTGTCAAAGCTTCTCTCATAAAAAACAAAGATGAGAATAGCAATACATGCTGCCATGCCTATAGCAAGACCTGCAATATTTATAAAAGAATAAACTTTGTTCTTCCATAAATTCCGCCATGCAATTTTCAAATAATTTTTTATCATGCGAATAAATTGTTGAATTGTTGGATGGCTCTAATAATCAAGCCATCCAATCCTATAATCATTATTACTCCGTTCGTAAACTCTTTACCGGGTTTGCAATCGCTGCTTTGATAGCCTGGAAACTCACCGTAAATAATGCAATGATCACTGCCAGCAATCCGGCCAATGCAAACATCCACCATTGGATCGTGATACGATAAGCATATCCCTGCAGGAATTTATGCATGAACAACCATGCTACGGGAAAAGCTATAAATGAAGAAATTGCAACCAGCCCTAAAAAATCTTTCGATAATAAAGCAACTACATTCGTAATGGTAGCGCCTAAAACTTTTCTCACACCTATTTCTTTTGTTCTGCGCTCTGCTGTATAAGCTGCTAAACCAAACAGGCCCAAACAGGAAATAAGAATCGCCAGGAAAGCAAATACCCTTGAAAGCTTACCCAATAATGCCTCAGTTTTAAATAGCTTATCAAATTCATCATCCAGGAATCTGTATTCAAAAGGATAGGCTGGTGCAGCTGTTTTAATTACTGTTTCAATTTTTGCAAGAGCTTTCGTTATATCCTGATTTGCCTTCAGCCGTATCAGCATCCGGTTAACATTGCTGGTATCACAAAACAAGATCAAAGGATCTGGTTTCTTATACATATCATTATAGATGTAATCTTTTATAACTCCTGCAATGGTTAGCCTTCTTCCATTCCCTCTTGTTAGAATATCTCCAATAGGGTTTTCTTTACCGATTATTTTAGCGAAGGTTTCATTGATAATAACATTTGAACTATCACTGGTAATATCATCATAAAAATTTCTGCCATATTTCAGCTTCATCCCCATCGTAGGAATAAAGTGAGGACTCACCCACTCCATACTTACCAGTAATTGTGAGTTGGGTGTTTTGCCTTGCCAGACAAAATCTCCGCTGCTGCTCCCAACATCTAATACATAACCATTTGAAGTAGCAGCATTTTCAACAACATTGGTGCTCATCAGCTCATTATAAATAGCCGGAAAGTGTTTATTCATATCCTCACGTAACCCGGCCATTAAAACATTTTCTTTATTATATCCCAGCTCACGGTTCTTTACGTGTTCCAATTGCCGGTAAATAATAATTGTGCTGATGATAAGTACGATTGAAATGACAAACTGTGTAACAACCAGGCCTTTTCTCACGTACACAATAGCAGAATTTTTTCCAATACGTAAGCCTTTAAAAACTGTAACAGGATTGAATGATGAAAGATAAAGTGAAGGATAACTGCCAGCCAGCAAGCCGCAACATAAAGCCATTAATGGCAGGCCTGCCCAAATAACAGGATTAGTCAACTCAAATGAAAGCTTTTTCTCCGTAAGATTATTAAATGCTGGTAAGGCTAACCATACGATCAATGCGGCAATCAACATTGAAGCCAATGCCATCAGGGTTGATTCGCTAAAGAATTGCCGCACTAATGCACCTCTCCCTGCGCCCATTGTTTTGCGAACGCCAACTTCTTTTGCTCTTTGTTCTGACCGGGCTGTGGCCAGATTCATGAAATTGATGCATGCAATAATGATAATGATGATGGCAATAATGCTGAATAAGCGTACTGTAGTGATGCGACCACCGGTTTGTTTACCTTCTTCAAATTTGCTGCGCAGTCGCCAGTCATTCATTGCAAGCAAAAAAGGCTTTGCAATTGCCGTAGTATCCTTGTTGCTGATAAAATTGTGTAGCTTTTTATTTACATTTTTAGGATCAGTACCAGGCTTTAATTGCACAAAAGTTTGTATCCCGTTATTTCCCCATTCCTGCAGCCAGGTGTTTCTTTTTTCATAAATATCAAAAGATGCCAGCCATGAAAACTTGATGGTGCTTGACAAAGGCGGTTCCTCAACAAGACCCACTACAGTAAATAATTGATCGTTGTTTACTTTTAATGTTTTACCGATTGCATCTTCCTTTCCAAAAAACTTTTCAGCCATTTTATCGGTAATCACTACCGATGTCGGATCTTTCAGAATGCGGGATGTATCACCTTTGATCAGCTTAAAAGAAAACATCTTCAAAAAATCTGGATCAGTGAAATAGCCTCTTTCGTAAATAGATTTATCACCTAAAGCAAACAAATACTGTGAACTCCAATCAGCCCTTGCAGCATATTTTATTTCCGGTAATTCATCTTTAATTGCAGGAGCAAATTTGCCGGGCAAGGCGGTGAATGAGTATGTCCTGCCTTCATAAGTTTGGTTTTCCCATACCTGGTAGAGATCAGGATAATTCTTATGAAACTTATTATATTGAAATTCATCATTCACCCATAAAAGAATAAATAGAGCACAGGCCATCCCCAAGGAAAGACCGAAGATGTTCAAAAAAGAATATCCCTTGTTTTTTTTCAATTGTCGAAATGCAACTTTAAAATTGTCTGTTATCATATTATAATTATTATTCAGTTCGTAATGATTTCACAGGATTTGCAATAGCAGCTTTGATCGCCTGAAAACTAACTGTTATTAAAGTGATCATAACAGCACCCAAACCTGTTACTACAAAAATCCACCAGGTAATATCAGATCGATAATTATATTGTTGCAGCCAGTTACTCATTAAGTACTGCGCAATCGGTGCAGCAATGAATAGTGAAATGATAACCAGGATTACAAACTCTTTGGATAACAATTTCCAAACATTAAATACCGATGCGCCTAATACTTTACGAACACCAATTTCTTTGACCCGTTGTTCGGCCATAAATGAAGCCATCCCAAACAATCCGAGACAGGAAATAAAAATAGCCAGCACAGCAAAGAAGGTAGCTATTTTGCCAATGCGTACTTCAGCAGCAAATTTTAAAGCATATTGTTGGTCGGCAAATTTGTAATTAAAAGGAGAGCCCGGTGCAAAGCCTTTGAAAACTGTTTCTATTTTACTTACTGCTTCCTGTACCGGGACATTATCTTTTAGTTTTAAGTTAATCACATTAAAAGAATGTTCATTGTCATTCATCAAAAAAACTGTTGGCACAATCGCATCAAACGGCGAAGTCATTACCATATCCTTTACTACTCCTATAACTTTCCAGTTTTTTCCATGCCATTTGATCGTTTCACCCAATGGATCTTTTAAACCCATTTGCCTGATAGCTGCTTCATTAAAAATAAAAGAGAAAGAATCAGTAGAAAATTGATTCGAAAAATTTCTTCCTTCCTTCATTTTCCATCCTACTACTTTTTCATATTCGGGATCTATTAAAATAGTTCCAAACAATTCCTGGCGATTAGGATCTTTGCCCTTCCATTCCAAATTATCTGCCGACGACCAGATACCTGTTGTCGGACTCGATGACCTGGATATATCAGCAACCACGTTTGTTCTTAATAATTCATCTCTGAAAGCATTATAATGTTCCATATCGGAAGAGTTAAAAGGAAGCGTTATTAACCCGCTTCTGTCATACCCTACCGGACGGTTTTTAGCAAACTGAATTTGCCGGAAAACAATGATCGTACCGATCACCAATATAACTGAAACTGAAAATTGAATTACCACCAGCACCTTGCGTGGAATAGCGGCAAACCGTCCCACACGGAAAGTTCCTTTCAATACTTTTACGGGTTTAAATGAAGACAAATAAATAGCAGGATAACTCCCTGCAATCATTCCTGTAAAGAGACAAAAAACAAACCCCGATAGCCAGAATACAGGATTGTTCCATAAAATAGTCATTTGTTTACCGGATGTCTCGTTGAACGAGGGCAACACAAACTGAACAAGCAGCAATGAAAACAGGTAAGCAACTATCACCACTAAAAGTGATTCGCTGAAAAATTGTATAACCAATTGTGATCGCAAAGAACCAATGGTCTTACGAATGCCAACTTCTTTTGCACGTTTCTCACTTCTTGCTGTGCTTAGATTCATAAAATTGATACAAGCAAGCAATAACACAAATGCACCAATGATGCCAAAGAGCCAAACGAACTGCGCTCTGCCGGCAATAGATTTTCCATTTTTAAATTCATACAAATGCCATTGACTCATTGGATTTAAAAAAAGAGCAGGTTTCGTGGCATCTTTGGAATGTTCATACAATACATCTTTTATTTTTAAAGAAACTTGTTTTGCATTGCTGTTTGGATTAAGCAACGCATAAATCTGAAATGAGCTGCTGTACCAGTTATCCATATTACGGCCGTCGGAAAACAGCAAACTGACCGGAGCTATGAAATTTATATCACTGAACTGTGTATTCTTAGGCATATCCTTGTAGATACCTGCCACCTGGAGCGTATAAGAGCTATTAAGTTTTATGATCTTATTTACAGGATCAGCCTCTCCAAACATTGCTTTAGATAAGGATTCACTGAGTAATATGGCATCAGGGCTCTTAAATCTCGTTCCTTTAAGCATGTCCAGGGTTATTATATCGGTGAATTGCGATTCCGCATAACAACCCATTTTAGAAAAGGCATTATCGTTATAAGCAATAGTTTGTTCGAAAGTCAGCGTAGATGCTATAGATTTAAAATCGCTACCGTATTTATTTCTCAATTCAGTTGATACCGGTAGAGGCAAAGATGATTCTGTTACAATACCATCGTTAACATTGGCATGTTCCAGCACCTGGACAATATTGGAATAATTTTTATGATACTTTTCAAACGACAATTCATCGTATATCCAAAAACCTATCAGCATTACTACTCCCATTCCTACAGATAAACCTGCAATATTTATTACTGAAGGTGTTTTATTTTTCAGAAGATTTCGAAGCGCTGTTCTGAAATAATTTTTAATCATGGCATTTTGTTTATGAGATCAGTGATGAATAAGCTGAACTCATTACTCATCATTTATTATTCATTCTGTTCGTAATGATTTCACAGGGTTTGCAAGCGCCGCTTTGATTGCCTGCACACTTACTGTAAGTAATGCAACAAGCAAGGCGGCAATTCCAGCAAGGGGAAATACCCACCACGCAATATGAATGCGGTATGCAAAATCTTCTAACCATTTATTCATAGCCCACCAACCCAATGGAAAAGCAATAACAGCAGCAATGATCACAAGAACGATGAACTCCTTTGATAAAAGACCAACCACATTGCCAACACTTGCACCCAGCACTTTTCGAATTCCTATTTCTCTTGTTCTTCTCACCACCGCCAATGTTGCCAAACCAAACAATCCCATACACGCAATAAAAATGGAAAGCGCAGAAGCAATTTTTACGATCGTTGCTGTTCGTTGTTCCTGTCTGTACTGCGCAGCGATTGATTCATCTAAAAAGCGATATTCAAATTCCTGGTCGGGAGCTACTTGTCTCCAAACCTGTTTCAATATGTCTAAATTAGTTGTCAGGTTACCCGCTTTCAGGCGTACGGAAATTCTTGGTTGAAGCGGAGAGTTAAAACTTATGTCATTGATGCGTCTGAAAAAACTATCAGGCTTTACTACCATTGCGAGTGGTTGAACTTTTGTATGCAGGGACTGATAATTAAAGTCCTTTACAACACCAATGATCTGTTGTTCTATTCTTCCAGGAAGCTTCTTTCCAACGGCATCCTGCCAACCAAACAATTTCAACATCGACTCATTCACGATCATTGATGAAGTGTAATCAGCAGGATTATCTGCAGCAAAATCACGACCTGCTGCCATTTTAATTCCCATAGTTTTTAAGAAATAAGGATCAACAGCATTGAATTGAAAGCTGCGATAAACATTCTTATCATCTCTATAACCTACATTGATCCACGGTGTTTCAGAAAAACTCATGGCAGATACTGATGCACTTGACACTTGTGGTTGTTTCATCAATTCATCCCTGTATAATTGTCCTATTTCCATTCCCTTTAATCGTGGCTTATTTGTAGGAACAATTATCACTTGCTCTTTATTATAGCCCAGGTCCTTACTCCGTAAATAGTCCAGCTGACCTCCTATTACAACAGTGCAAATGATCATTGCAATTGATGTAATAAACTGACCGGTTATAAGACTTTTTCGAAAGAAGCCTGTATTGCCGGCCAGTTTAAGTTTTCCTTTCAAAATTTCAACAGGTTTGAAGCCGGATAAAATAATAGCAGGGTAAATGCCGGCGATTAGCCCGATCACCGCAATTATCAACAAACAATAACCGGTAAAGGCCAAATCAAATTGCACAGCGAGCTGACGATTGACGACCTGGTTAAATGGCTTTACCAATACCACCGTCAATGCAATTCCAATGATCACTGAAATAATAGTCAATAAAACGGCTTCACCCCAAAATTGACGAATGAGTTGTTTGCGTTCTGCACCTAATACTTTTCTCACTCCTACTTCTAAAGCCCTGGTTGCAGAACGACCAACAGAAAGTGTGATAAAATTGATACAGGCGACAAGTAAAATAAGAATACCGATTGTCAGAAGTATATAAGAATATTTTGGATTACTGGTTGGTTCTATACCCGCGGGTAAACTTGTATCTAAATGGATCTTTGTTATAGGTTGCAGGCTTACAATATATCCACCTTCCTTATAATCTTCTCCCAGGTTTTGCTTTACCATGGAAGGGAATTTTTTAGCAAGCATATCAGGATTTGCGTTATCTCTTAACAACACATAAGTTTCAGGGTTTACATTAAACCATGCTTTAAAAGCCCGTTCACTAAAAAGATACTTTCCATTCGAAAATGGTATCAATGCATTGTATTTAATACTGGATTCTGCTGGTGCGGATTTCACAATACCAGCAACAGAGAACATGACCTTCTCATTGGATAACTGTAATTCGATACTCTTTCCGATGGGGTTATCATTTCCGAAATATTTTTTGGCGGTACTCTCTGTAAGAAGGATCGAATTACTTGTTGGAAATGGATTTTCACGATTTCCATTGAGTAGCTTGAAGTCAAAAATTTTAAAAAAGCTTGAGTCGACCATTCGTATATCTTCACTAAAAGACTGATCACCGATCTTAACCAAGCTATTTAAATTAAACACACGACAAGTCGATTCTATTTCACCAAAATTGCTTTGCAAAGCACCGGCAAGTGGCAAAGGAGTAATCATATCGATGATATCATCCATATCATCATAATGCTCTTTAACCCATGCCCGGTATATCCTGTCTGACTTACTGTGGCATTTATCATAGCTGAATTCACTGCGAACAAATAACAGGATCAATACACAACAGGTGATGCCTATAGCAAGACCTAAAATGTTTATTGCGGTATATCCTTTATTTCGTAAAAGATAACGCATGGCTACTTTCAGATAATTTTTGAACATAGCGTTGATTTTAGAATATGTTAGTATTCACATCTTAAATTCTTCACAGGATTGGCATACCTGCCTTTTACTACTAAGGCTGTAATTCATCATTCAGTTCGTAATGACTTCACAGGGTTTGCAATAGCCGCCCGAATCGATTGAAAACTGACAGTCAGCAAAGCAATTACCATGATAAATACGAACGGGATAATAAAATAAGACCAATGCATATTGATACGGAAGGCATAGCCCTGTAACCAGTTCCCAACAGTCAGCCATGCTAATGGCACAGCTATGACAAAAGCGATCACCAGTAATACCGCAAACTCCTGGTATAATAATTTTAATATCCGCAGTACCGAAGCGCCTAATACTTTCCTGATGCCTATTTCCTTGGTACGTTGAATCGTAGTAAATGAAGCAAGACCAAACAAACCTAAACAAGCAACAAGTATTGCCAGCAAAGTAAATAAGCTAAATACCTGTCCGAACCGCTGATCAGCCTTGTACTGTTGATCGAAATGATCATCCAGGAAGAAATATTCAAACGTATTGCCGGGAAAAAATTTATCCCAATTGCTTTTCACCAATGCAACGGTTTGGCCTGCATTTGATGCCGGTGTTTTTATCGACATGTACCCCTGTACATCCGGGATCAAGCGAAATATCAAGGGTTCAAAAGCCTCCCGCAATGATTGCTGATGAAAATTTTCAGCAACACCTATTATTGTATATCTTCTTCCCCAGAAATCGATCCGCTTGCCTACTGCGTCTTCTGGTTTATCCAGGCCCAATTGTTCAAAACCTCTTTTATTAAATATGACTGCACTATCGTCGGTGCCGAACTCCCTTGAGAAATACCGTCCCGCAATTAGCCTGATACCGTATTGCTTCAGGTATTCATAGTCCATCCCAATTACGCGGTATTGCTTTTGTGTTGATTCATCGGTCCCCACCAATTTTATTCCACCTGCATTCCATCCTACTGCTTCACCGGGAATGCTTGTTGATATCGTCACTCCTTTAATACCGGTTTGCTGATTCAGCGATTCTTTTAAAGCAGACATATTTTGCAGGTAAGTAGAGTCAGTAAGAACTGTAGGTGGTCTTACAACCAACGTTTGATCAATGTTGATCCCCAATGATTGCCTGCGCATATATTGTATCTGCTGATATACGGCCAGGGTTCCTATTAATAAAAACAATGATGCAGTAAACTGAAATACCACCAATCCTTTTCTTAATAAAGAGCCTTTTGACGTAGCAGTCATTTTCCCTTTTAATACGTCAATAGGCTTAAAACCCGATAAGACAAAAGCAGGGTATAGCCCGGAAAAAAATACGCCAATAAAAAACAAACCCATGAGACTCAACCAAAAATTTGCCTTGCTGAATAATGAAAACGTAAGGTTTTGTCCTGAGAGTTTGTTGAAACCCGGTATTGCAATGATTACAGTTACTAATGCGAGGAGCAGGGCAAGGGTATTAAGCAGTGCTGATTCGGATAAAAATTGAACAATAAGTTGCTTCCGTTGTGAACCAACAGTTTTGCGAATACCCACTTCTTTCGCCCTGTTTATGGCACGTGCGGTAGCAAGATTGATATAATTGACCCAGGCAATGACGACAATAAAAAATGCTATTCCCAGTAAAAGATAAACTGTTTTGCCATCGCCATTAGGCGCCGGCTCATTTATATAATGAGAATACAAATGAATATCGTTTAATGAAACGAGGTAATATTTCGCAGCTGCGTTGAATCTTTTCATTTCAGCTGCGGTGAATTTTTCAACAACGGGCACAAACTTGTTTTCTACAATTTTTGGATCAGCTCCTTTTCGCAATAAAACATAGGTAAGACAACCATCCCACTGCCATGAGGTTTCGGGGTCATTATTTGGTCCTACAATTTTTATAAAAGTAGCATAGGAAAGAAGAATGCCTGGTCTTAATTGAGTATTTGAAGGAGCATCCTTAAAAACTGCAGTTATAGTATAGTCCCGCCTGCGATTTAAGTTTAATGTTTTCCCTATTACATTTACACTTCCATACAAGATCTTTGCTGTTGATTCAGAGATAGCAGCAGTAAAAGGTTCTTTCAATGCAGTGTTAGCATTTCCTTCTAATAACGGATAAGTAAATATGTTGAAGAAAGAACTGCTTGCAAAAAATACATTCTTAAGTTTGATCGGCTGATCGTTAACTTCTGTTATAACATCTTCCCTTTGAACAAGCTTTACATAATCCTCTATTTCAGGTATTGCATCCTTAAAATTATTACCTGCTGCATAGGCACCCCCAGCCCATTCTGTGCTCAATTTTCCATTATCATATCTCTTTAGCTGCACCCGATAGATCCGGTCTTTATCCGTATGAAAATTCTCATAGCTTAATTCAAATGAAACATACTGAAGGATCAGTAAACAGGCGGCAATACCAATTGCCAAACCAACGATATTGATTGCCGAATATCCTTTTTGTCTTACAATATTTCTCCATGCAATTTTGAAATAGTTTTTTATCATGACTTCTTTTTATTCTGTTCGTAAGGATTTGACCGGGTTTGCCAACGCTGCTTTAATTGCCTGGAAGCTTACTGTAACAACCGTAATCAGTAATGCTGCCAACGCTGCTATCACAAATACCTGCCATTTTATTTCAATGCGATAATCATAGTTAGTTAGCCAGTTATCCAGGTAATAGTAAGCAACCGGGCTTGCTATGATACAAGACAGCAGCACCAGGAAAATAAACTCCTTTGAAAGCAAACGCCATACACCCATTACACTTGCTCCTAATACTTTTCGAATGCCAATCTCTTTGGTACGTTGTTCAGCTACAAAGCTTGCCATGCCAAATAAACCGAGACAGGAAATGAAGATGGCTAGCACAGCAAAATAAGAAGCGAGTTTACCAATGCGCTCCTCGGTTCTGAATTTATTGCCAAACTCTTCATCAACAAATTTGTAATTAAATGGAACCTCTGGTGCATATTTTTTAAACACCTGCTCGATCTTACTCAATGATTGGCCCACCGGCTTATTTGGGTTTAATTTGAAAATGATATTATACATGTTATCATAACTCTCTATATGATACAATGTCGGTCGCACAGGATAAAAGGGAGATTCCTGCATAATATCATTCACGATCCCTATTATTGTATAAGGCCTATCATTCCATTTAAGAATCTTACCAATTGGATCCTGGAAGCCTAAAAATTTTGCTAGTGATTCATTCATTATAAATGCTAAAGAATCTGTCGCGAAATCTCTTGAGAAGTCACGGCCCTGTTTGATCTTCCACTGTACTGTTTTGCCAAATTCATACGATACCGTGTTATTTGGAAAGTCAACAGCGAGATTGGGATCTTTTCCTTCCCACTGAAAACCGCCATTTGTATTCCATACTTGTGTAAGAGGGCCATTTGATGCCGCCATCTCTTCGATTGCTCCTGCACTTTTTAATTCTGTTCGAACTGCTTCGTAATGCTCTCTTATTTCTTTCTCCATGCCGACATTGATCAAACCATTCTTGACATAACCGATCGGTCTGTTTTTCGCATGTTGAATTTGCTGGTAAACGATAATCGTCCCGATTATCAGCATCACTGAAACGGTGAATTGAAGTACCACTAATACTTTACGTGGAACAGAAGCCAGCTTACCGACACGAAATGTGCCTTTTAAAACTTTTAAGGGCTGGAAAGATGAAAGATATAGAGCTGGATAGCTGCCAGAAACTAATCCTGTGATCAAAATAAATAACAGGCTTGCAATCCAGAAAACAGAACTTGTCCACGGAACTTCAATTTTTTTACCTGCTACATCATTGAACATTGGCAATAATAAAAAGACCAATACAAGAGAAAGGACAAAAGCAAACAATACGACTAAATATGATTCAGCAAAAAACTGCTGAATGATCTGTCTGCGTAAAGAACCGACCGTTTTACGAATGCCGACTTCCTTTGCACGTTTTTCGCTTCGGGCGGTAGCTAAATTCATGAAGTTGATACAGGCAAGGATCAATACAAAAATGCCAATAATCCCAAACAGCCAGACATATTGAATGTTGCCGCCAACATTCTTCCCGTTTTTGAATTTATTATGCAAATTCCATTTACTCATCGGATGTAAAAAAACCTCCCACTGATATTTTTTCTCATCACCGGTTACGTTATCCATTTTTACATTCTTAATTTTCTTAGACACCTGTGCCATATCAGCGTTATCAGCGATCTGCGCAAAAGTTTGAGTAAAATTGCTGGTCCACGGTTCCTTCATTTCTTTAGCCCAGGGATTCAATATCTCCCACAGTGTCCATGGCAATATCATTTTTATATTCCTGAATGAAGTATTCGCCGGCAGATCTTCGTACACACCTGTAACTTTTACATCAGCACGCCTATCCAGATTTAAGACCTTATTGATTGGATCTTCATTTCCGAAAATGGCCCGGGCAGTGGAAGCAGAAAGTAAAATCGAATAAGGATCTTTTAACCCAGCTCGTGTTCCTTTGACCATTTCGAGTGTCAGCATATTCGGTGCGTCGGATTCAAAAAAGATCCCATTCTTTGCGAAATGTTTATTTCCTAATGTAAGCAAATGATCGTCCGACCATGAAGCCTGAACTACATATTTAAAATTGCTACCATACTTTGCACGTATTTCGCCACCCATTAAAGCAGGGTTTGCAGTCTGCGTTTCTATTTCGCCATTATAGTTTCCATGTTGCATTACCTGTGCAATGCGATCATAGTTCTTATGGTATTTGTCAAATGAAAGCTCATCATATACCCATAAACCGATCAGCATGGCAACCGCCATTCCTACCGCCAGCCCACCAATGTTGATAGCACTGTATCCCTTGCTCTTAACTAAATTCCTCCACGCTACTTTGAAAAAATTTTTGATCATGGTTTTAGTTTTATTCTGTTCGTAAAGATTTCACAGGGTTTGCCAAAGCAGCTTTGATTGCCTGGAAACTCACCGTTAATAAAGTAATCACCAATGCACCTCCAATGGCGGCACCGAAAACCCACCAACTTATTCCTGTATGATACTCATATTTTTGCAGCCATCCATTTAAGTAATACCAGGCAACCGGGGAAGCGATCAGGCAGGAAATAACTACTAACAGTACAAAATCTTTTGATAGCATTTTCCAAAGATTAAAAACGGTAGCCCCTAACACTTTTCGGACTCCAATTTCTTTGGTTCGCTGCTCGGCTATAAAAGAAGCTAATCCAAATAGCCCCAGGCATGAAATAAAAATGGCTAATATGGTAAAGAAAGTTGCAAGCTTTCCTACACGCTGTTCATCGGAAAATTTTTTTCCATAATCTTCATCATTAAACGTGTACTCGAATGGTGCGCCGGGATTGTACTTTTTAAAAACAGCTTCTATTTTACTTAACGCAGTTTTTACAGGTGCGCCATGTTTGATGGCAACTGTCAGGACGCTCGCCCAATTGCGGTCGTACAAAAAAATAGTTGGCTTAACAGGTTTGTACGGCGATTCCATGATCATATCTTTTGCCACACCAATCACTACATAGTTTTTATCATTGAAGTGAATGGTTTCACCAAGAATGTCTTTTTTCATCCCGATCAATTTAACGGCAGATTCATTGAGCACCATTGCCAAACTATCTGTTGCAAAGTCCCTGGAAAAATCTCTTCCCTTTTTTATTTGCCATCCAATTGTTTTACCAAAATCTTCTGTAACGGCAATCGTTCCAAAGCTGGGCAGTGAGTTCGGATCTTTCCCCTGCCAGGTAAAGCCAATATTATTTGACCAAACCTCTGTTGTCGGGCTTGAAGACTGGGCCATATTATCTATGACACCGGTTGCAAGCAGATCAGATCGTATAGCATCATAGCGACCATAGAGATCCGGGGTTGACATATCAACGGTAATCAGTCCTTCGTTTCTATAATTTACCGGCCTGTTTTTGGCATATTGAATTTGTTTAAAAACGATCATGGTACCAATGATCAGTGCAATGGAAAAAGTAAATTGAACAACAACCAAAACCTTGCGGGGCAAAGAAGCAAATTTGCCGACCCGGAATGTTCCTTTCAAAACTTTTATTGGTTCAAACCTTGAGAGATACAACGCAGGATAGCTGCCCGAGATTAATCCCGTAATGAAAGTAAATGCCAGCATGACCAGCCAGAAGAAAGTATTGCTCCATGGCAATTCAATGCTTTTATGCGCCAGCCTGTTAAACAGCGGCATTAAAAGCATTACAAAAATGATAGAAAATACCAATGAAACAAATGCCACTAACACAGACTCGCTTAAAAACTGTCTTATTAATTGACCGCGAACGGAACCAACAGTTTTACGAATACCCACTTCTTTTGCTCTTTTCTCACTGCGTGCGGTGGAAAGATTCATGAAGTTGATGCAGGCAAGCATCAGTACGAACACACCAATTATTGAAAACAACCAGATAAATTGTATGCGACCACCGGCTGGCTTTCCATTTTTAAACTCACTGTACAGGCGCCATTTATCCATTGGAAATAAAACTGCTTGTTCCTTTCCTTCGGTAGCAGCATTTTTATGCGCCATCACTACATTTTTTATCTTCTCTGATTCTTTATCCATATTAATTTTATCGGCAACCTGGACAAAGGCCTGGAACGAATGATTATTCCATTCGGTCGCAGCATCTTTTAACCATTGTTCTGTGGTTATGTATTTTTTCCAGGACAAAAACAATTTGGCTTCAAGAGTTGTGTTGTGTGAAAAATCTTCGAATACACCAGCAACTTTATAATTATCAGTGTTATCAAGCTTTATCATTTTATCGATCGGATCAGCGTTACCAAACAAGGTTTTTGCAAGTGATGCATTTATTAAAATAGAAGAAGGATCAGACAAAGCATCGATATTTCCTTTCAGCATTCTGACCGTAAACATGGATGGGAAATTTGATTCCACCCACATACCCCTGGCAGTGATCTTTTTTTCATCAACGGCCAGTACATGGCTGAAATTCCATGATGCCATCGATATATTTTTAAAATCACTTCCGAACTTGCTGCGTAACTCATCTCCAATAGGCATACAAACAGCCTCTCCCGTTCCCATTTCGCCCTTATTATTTATAGAGGTTGTCATTACCTGCGCAAGTCTTTCGTGATTGCTGTGGTACCTGTCATAGGAAACTTCATCCCAAATCCATAAAGCAATCAATATGGCTACCGCTATACCGGTTGCAAGTCCCAGGATATTGATAGCTGAATAGGTTTTGCTTTTGATTAAATTGCGCCAGGCGATTTTGAAATAATTTTTTATCATACTACAATTTTATTCTGTTCTCAAACTTTTTACCGGGTTTGCCAATGCAGCTTTGATGGCCTGGAAACTTATTGTGATCAATGCAATGACTGCTGCCAGGATGCCTGCTGTCAAAAACATCCACCATGGCATGGAGATGCGATATGCAAAATCCTGCAGCCACTTATTCATAAAATACCAGGAAATAACAAAGGCGGGGATCGCTGCAAAAGCAATCAATTTTAAAAAATCCTTTGAAAGCAAAGCCACAATAGTTGATGTATCCGCACCCAGCACTTTTCGAATACCGATTTCTTTGATCCGTTGTAAGATCGCAAATGCAGAAAGACCGAATAAACCTAAACACGCAATAAAAATTGCAAGCGATGCAAAGATGATGAGCAGGGTTTTTTGCCGTTGCTCTGCTTCATATAATCTCGCAAAGTTTTCATCAAGGAAAGTATATTGATAGGGCGTTTCAGGTAAAAAATTCCTCCAGGTTGATTCAATTCGGGCAAGCGCTGCCGGTATAGACCCGGAAATTTTAACAGATATTCTTCCATAACCACCCGCCCCTCTTGGAACTAATAATACTATCGGTGCAATTTTTTGGTGCAATGACTCAAAATGAAAATCATTGAACACACCGAGCAGTTTCCCCCTGCGGTTACCGTATCCAAAATTTTGTCCTACAGCATCTTCATAATTTTTAAAGCCCAAAACTTTTGCAGCTGCTTCATTGATCAGGAAACCAGATGTATCCAGGCTGTAATCTCTTGAAAATCCTCTGCCAGCCAATATTTTCACTCCATACGTTGAAATAAAATCCTGGTCAGCGGCCACAAATTTTATGTCGACATTTACAGGCGCCAGTGTATCGCCGGATTCCATTCTTGCACCCATCGCATCCAGTAATCTTCCTGTGGGAATGCGTGATGATCGTCCGACATTTTTTATGTTAGAATTTGTCAGCAGTTCATTCCGGAACGCGTCATACTTATCATTCAGCGCTGAAGTATAAGGAAGTGTCAGGATATGCTCTTTATCAAAGCCCAGTATTTTATTCTGCATGTACCGCATTTGCCAGAAAACAATTCCCGTAGCAATGATGAGAACAATAGAAATAGCAAATTGGAGCGTAACCAAAGCTTTCCGGAAAGAAATTCCACCGCTTGCTTTCAAAAATCCTTTTAAAACTTTTACCGGTTGAAAGGATGACATGAACAATGCCGGGTAGAGCCCGGATATAATTCCAACGATAAAGGGAATCAATAAAAGAGGAATGATGATCTGCCATTTTAATAAAATATCAATGCCAAGCTGTTGCCCTGAAATTTTGTTTAACCACGGCAGCGCCAGCCAGGTAAGACCCATCGCCATCACAAGTGAGATATATGAAACTAAAATTGACTCACTCAAAAATTGAAAAATGATCTCTTTCCTTTCTGCACCGGCAACTTTTCGAATACCAATTTCTTTTGCCCTTAAGGTGGACCGGGATGTAGAAAGATTCATGTAATTGATACATGCAATGAGTAAGATGAATAAAGCAATAGCCGAGAAAATATAAACCCGTTTGATGTCTCCATTTTCTTCGGCCTCGTAATCGGTATGAGAACGCAGATGTATATCAGTAAGCTTTTGCAGTGCAAGCGATGTGCCCTCCGAAGGTTTGAATTTGCCCGAGTATTCTGCACCCATGTGCTTGTCCAGGAACCCCGGAAATTGTGCTTCTAATTTTTTTGGATCATAGTGTTCGGGCAAACGGATATAGGTAAAAAAAGAATTATTGCCCCAGTTGGTTCGCAGGTTTTCCGCTCCATAAATTAATGTATCGTTCAGTGTATTAAACGACAACATCATATCGGCATGAAAATGTGTGTTGGAAGGAAAGGGTTTATAAACTCCTGTGACTTTAAAATCAAAATACCCCCCCAGGTTAATGCGGATCACTTTATTCATGGCTTCGTCATTGCCAAAATATTTTTTAGCCATCTCTTCCGTTATCATTACTGAATAAGGACCTGACAGGGCCTTCCGCGGATCGCCTTTAACAACATCTGTTTCGAAAAAATTAAAAAAATGATCATCAGCGAATATTACATTCTGTTCATTAAACATTTTTTCTTCGTACCTGATCGCGGTGGTGCCGCTGGATAGCGTACGGGTAAGGTCCTCGATCTCTCCAAAATCATTTTTTAACAAGGGCGCAAAAGGAGGAGAAATAGTGCTTAATGTAAGAGATACTGCCTTTGTTTCAGGATTTAAAAAAGTCCTGGTAACCCGGTAAACCCGATCCGAGTTAGGTTGATATTTATCATAGCTCAATTCATGCAGAATATAAGTAAGGATCAGCATGCAGCAGGCTAACCCGACCGTTAATCCGAATACATTTATGAAAGAAATAAACTTGTATTTTACAAGATTCCGATAAGCTATTTTCAGATAATTCTTTATCATAAAAAGACTGTTTGATTGTTATATTGTTTGATGGTTTTAGAACAGCCACCATAAAGCCATCAAACAATCAAACCATTTAACCATTCATTCCGTCCTAAGCGACTTCACAGGATTTGCCAATGCCGCTTTAATAGCCTGGAAACTCACCGTTAAAAATGCGATCAGTAATGCAGCGATAATCGCAACACCAAATACCCACCAACTGACCGATACTCTATAGGGAAAATCTTTTAACCAGCTATTTGCTGCCCACCATGCAATAGGAAATGCAATAATGGATGCAATAACAATAAGCAACAAGAAGTTTCTCGACAGCAACCCAACAATATTGAACGTACTTGCTCCTAAAACTTTTCGTATCCCCAATTCTTTTGTGCGTTGCTCTGCACTAAACGCAGCTAATCCAAATAATCCCATACAACCAACGACGATCGCCATGACAGTAAATATCCAGAGCAGATCACTCAATTTTCCTTCGGATTTGTACATTACACTATACGATTCGTCCATGAACTTGTAATCGAGCGGATAACCAGGCGCAAACTTGTTCCATACTGAATTGATATGATCAATCGTGGCCTTCATGTCAGCCGTTTTTAATTTAACGGCAACTGTAGACACAACCTGCGGATATACCTGAATAACAGATGGCGTGATTTTTTCATGAAGGTTTTTATAATGAAAATCCTCTACCACCCCGATCACTCTCCCTCTTTTTACGGGGTTTAACGTATCCAATGGCACCCATTCGTTCCAACTTATTTTTTGACCTAATGCTTTTTCAGGTGTACCAAACCCCCATTCCTTTACAGCTGTTTCATTAATAAGAAAGGCTTCGCGTACATCAGTAGCCATGTCCCTTGAAAAATCTCTTCCTGCAATAATTCTTAACCCCAGTGTTTTCACGTAATCATGATCGCCAATAAATACGTTGGCCGAACGATCCTTCTCTCCATCACTCCCAAATGTTTTTACTCCATCACCCGCATACCGGTCGCCAGGCAAACCATAACCCGCAGTAAAAGCAGCGATATTAGGAGAACGTTTTAATTCATCTTTGAACGCATCCAGTTTGCTTTCCACGTCGCCCCTAACCGGGAAATAAAGAACCTGTTCCTTATTGAATCCGACGTCCTTGGTATTTAAAAATTTTGTTTGCCTGTAAACGATGGTTGCAGCAACAATCAATAATATTGACAAGGAAAATTGAATAACAACCAAAGCTTGTCTTAACCATGCTCCGCCGCCGTTTCCGATCAGCTTCATGTTCTTCAAAACTTTTATCGGCTGAAAACCTGATAACACCAGTGCGGGGTAAATACCTGCAAGCAACCCGATCACAACTCCTGCGCTCAAAATGATAAGTCCCAAAACAGGATTTCCGAATGGATTAAACTGAATCGATTTATCGGTAAATTGATTTAATAATGGCACGATCAGGAAAGTAGCTACAATTGATAGCACCATTGCCAAAACTGCAAGAAGTATTGTTTCCCCTATAAATTGGGCGATCAATTGTTTTCGTTCTGCGCCAATCACTTTTCTAACTCCGATCTCTTTTGCTCTTCTGAACGATCTTGCGGTTGCCAGGTTAATGAAATTGAAACAGGCGATCACTAAAACAAATAGGGCGATAATGGTTAATGCTTTGACATAAGTTTCATTTCCTCGTATCGCATTATCATAAATAAAATCTGCTGATTGAAGATGTATATCTTTTAAAGGTTGGAAGAAGGGCAGAAAGGTGAAACCAGCCTGCGTAAGGGTCGGAAAAATTTCTTTCTTCATATGTTCCTGGAACTTATCCTGCAATTGTTGCACATCAGTTCCCGGTTTTAATTTTACATACGTGTAAAATTGATGCCATGTCCAGAGTTCCATTCGTCCTTTTGAAATACCGGCAGATGGTAATGACATGAGGTAATTAAAATCCAAATGAAAATGATCTGGCAATTTTGCCAACACTCCTTTTACTGCAAAGGTGTCTTTATCGATGTAAATAGTTTTATTGACCGGATCTTCATTATTAAAGTATCTTTTGGCAAGCTCTTCTGTAAGCACAACTGCCCTGGGCTCCGTAAGTGCAGTGGCCGGATCGCCATGAATGAATTTTAAGGGAAAGACCGCAAAGAATGATGACTCTGCAAACCAGCCTTTGTTCTCATAATTTCTTTTTTCGCCAAGTTCCATTAAGAACTTGTCAGCGCTCATGAGTATGCGAACGGCTGTGTCAACTTCAGGATACGTTCTTTTAAGAAAACTTGCATAAGCTGGTGGTACGGGGGCACCATAGGTTATTGCTTCATTATTCTTGCGCTGGTCGTAAATACGATAGACATTATCTCCGCCAGGCATATTTTTATCAAATTGCCATTCATCCCATACAAATAACCCGATCACCAAACAACCAATAATCCCGATTGTAAGACTGGAAATGTTGATAATAGCAAAACCTTTATACCGCAATAAATTTCTTACAGCGGTCTTTAAATAGTTTTTTAACATGACTATTTATTTATGTTTTTAGAACTGTACTATTCTGTTCTCAGGTTTTTCACGGGATTTGCAACAGCAGCTTTCAAAGCCTGGAAGCTTACTGTTACTAAAGCGATCAGCAATGCAGCAACGCCTGTTAAAGCAAATACCCACCAGCTCATGCTGGTACGATAAGCAAAATCCTGCAGCCATTTGTTCATTACCCACCAGGCTATTGGCGAAGCAACAAGTAATGCCACAAATACGAGTTTTAAAAATTCTTTTGATAATAGTCCAATGAGATCCGGAATGCTTGCTCCCAACACTTTACGGATGCCAATCTCCTTTATTCTTTGTTCAGCACTGAAGGCCGCTAAACCAAACAATCCAAGACAACAAATAAAAATGGCAATGATCGTAAAGCTGTCAACCATGGCCAGCAATTTGCTTTCAGACTGGTAGTTCTTTTGAAAATCATCATCGAGGAAGCTGTACTCAAATGGTTCGTTTGGATTCAAACGTTGCCATGAACTGCGAATACTACCTAACAAAGAAGAAACATTTTTGGCCTTTGCATGAACGATGAGATAATTATAATAAGGTGAACTGCTCAGGAAAAAACCATATGGCTTTATAGGTACACGGAGATCCTCAAAATGAAAATCCTTTATCACGCCAACAACGAGGAAATCATAGGTGCTTCCACGAAAATCAAGATAAAGCTTACTGCCCACCGCTTCTTGTGGTGATGCATAACCAAGCTCTTTAACCGCTTCCATGTTTATGACGAACGCATTTGCAGTATCAGCAGGAAAATCAGATGAAAACAACCTGCCTGCTACTGGCTGCACATCGAGTGTTTGTAATAAACTTTCGTCAATGGTATTGGTATGAATATTCCTTGAATCATCACTTGTCTTACCTTCTCTTCTTACGTTCATATCGCTCGGGTTCATAATACCGGGATAGTATAGCGTAGCTCCAACACCGGTTACCAGTTCACTTCTGCGAATGTCATTTTTTAAAGCAGTGTAGGTATTTTTGGCTGTATTGCTTCGCATCGGGATAATGATCTGTTGATCTTTTGCAAAACCCAGGTCTTTTGAACGCATATATTGCATTTGCTTACTGATAACAACAGCCCCGATGATCAGCACAACTGAAATGATGAACTGGAAAACGACAAGACCCTTTCTTAATGCAACGGCCGATAAAGAATTAGTGAATCTTCCTTTTAATACCCGTACCGGCCTGAATGAAGAAAGATAGAATGCAGGGTAACTACCGGCGATAACACCCGTGATAATTGCGATCGCAAAAAATTCAAAAAACAAAGGCCAATGTGTAGAAAAATTCAACGACAGCTCTGCACCAGAGATATAGGAAAACCCTTTCAATGTCAATGCCGCAAGTGCAAAAGCGATCAATAATCCAATGATGCTCATTAAAACTGATTCACCAATGAATTGTTTAACAAGTGATCTTTTTTCTGCTCCCAATACTTTACGAATACCTACTTCGGTTGATCGTTTTGAAGAACGGGCAGTAGAAAGATTCATAAAATTGATACAGGCAAGTATCAAAGTGAACAATGCAATTGATCCCAAAACATAAAGTGATTTGATACTGCCTGTTGCAGAGATATTGCTTTTCATCCCCGACCGCAAATGCATATCTTTTACAGGCAGTAAAAATTGCTTTTTGAAAAAACCGGCAGCTTTTAAACCTGTGGCCATATATTTATCAACAAAGGCAGGGAATTTTGCTTGTAGTTTTTTTGCATCAGCGCCGGGTTTCAGCAGAAAGAAGGTATTAAACATATTATTGCTCACCATATCCGTTTGCCTGGATATGAACCGTTCCATTCCTCCGCCTCTTACAGATAGAAAAAATCTTGCATCGATCTGCGTCGGCTTACCTATTGGTTTAAAAACACCTGTAACGGTATAAGTAGTATCTCCATTTGTATTGCTGCTAACGAAGACTGTTTTGTTCAATGCCGGTTCATTACCAAACAATTTTTTAGCTATCTCCTCATTTAATACAATCGTATTGGGAGCATCGAGACTGGTAACCGCATTACCTTCAATAAAATGATAGTCGAACAACCGGAAAAAAGTTGAATCGGCTATATATCCTTTGGTTTCATAAAAAGATTTTGGATCGCCTGTTGCAGGTCTGTATTGCAAAATAGTTTTATCCTCTGCAAATAAAGCAAGGATTCTTGCAGCATTTTCAATTTCCGGGAATTCATGTTTCATCGCTGCTGCCATTGGAGCAGGTGTATTCGGCAATGGATCGGATGGTCCATCTTTTACAAAGAAAGTTCCCAACTGAAAAAGCCGATCGCTATTTT